>VAPL010946331.1_pt1 | contig 20911 bp, 17 predicted proteins | sample 3395061 | NCBI WGS metagenome assembly VAPL01 (sample SAMN08290444, study PRJNA428436) | hydrothermal vent metagenome | isolation source: Deep-sea hydrothermal vent chimney 2 | place: Pacific Ocean: Juan De Fuca Ridge | depth 2182 m m | reverse complement strand
TCAGATATTAAGGCAATTACAGCAACAAACAACAAATTAACTCCAATACTTACAGAACTATCTAATCAAAATCAACAAAAAAATTATACGAACTTTTTTAACCTTGTAATTAACGTCAAGACACTTACAAAAGAAGGCACTGTAATAAACAATAAGTTGAATAAAGACATACAATCTTTATCAGAAGCAAGCTCCACAGTGCGTGACCAACAAGTTAAAACCGAAACAGTAATTTTTATAAAAACCGGTGAAAACTACAACAAAACACTTAACACGTACCTTTTGTCTGTAAACAACCTGTTAAATGGGCACATACCTACCCAAGAAGAAATTGCAGCGTTAAAAGACAATGTAAACAATCTAACAATTGCAGCCAGTACATTCTCAGACCAAACAAAATTTCTTCTTGATTTATTGAGCAGAAAAAGCCAAGAAATAAACGCACAACCTTCGTAGAAATATCTTGTGCTTAAATTATGTCAGTAAATAATAAAATATGTATCGGTGGAAAACTTACACTAAGTGACATAAAAAAACTAGACAGAGCTTCTGTTAACGTTTCAATAAGTAAAAATGTTCTTTCAAAAAACATAAGAAGTAACAAATATCTAAAAGAAATATCAAAGAAAAAGATTATATATGGTGTTAATACTGGTTTTGGACCAATGGCGCGCACATATATCGGACCAAACAAACAACAAGAACTTCAATACAATCTAATACGCAGTCATGCTGCTGGACAAGGTCAAATGATAAGTACACGTTTTGTGAAAGCGATGATGTTAATACGTCTTCATACCCTTTCACAAGGGTTTTCAGGAATAAACACAGAAGTTTTAATTCTTTTAAAAAAACTTATAGAAAAAGAAATAACACCTATTATTTTTGAACACGGATCTGTTGGCGCAAGTGGTGATTTGGTACAACTTTCACATATTGCATTATCTCTAATAGGAGAAGGTGATGTTTGTGTTGGTGGAAAAATAAAACAAACCTCCAGAGCACTAAAAGATAAAGGACTAAAACCAATAACGTTAAATGATAGAGACGGTCTTGCTCTTATAAACGGAACCTCATCAATGACTGCTATTGCTTCGGTCAATCTAATTGAAGCTGAAAAAATTATAAAAATGTCTATATCGTTATCTGCATTTATATATGAGATTGTTGGTGCGAATAAGGAAAGCATCAGCCCTATAATTTCATTGGTTAGGAATCATACGGGACAAAAAATTGTAGCAGAAACTATGACCGAACTACTTAATGGTTCAAAACTAACAACAAATACAATCGAATACAAAATACCAAACTCACTTAAATCAGACACATTAAACCTTGATGACGTTTTGCAAGAAATATACTCATTGCGTTGCGCGCCACAAATACTAGGACCTATTTTAGATACTATTAACAATGCTAAAAAAGTAATCGAAACTGAAATAAATTCAGTAACAGACAATCCTATAATATCTCCAGGAAAAGGTGTATTTCATTCTGGAAACTTTCATGGAGATTACGTATCACTTGAGATGGATAAGGTTCGTATAGCAATGACTAAACTCTCTCTATTTATGGAAAGACAAATTCACTTTCTTTTCAAACCAGACTTAAATGGAAAACTTCCCCCTTTTATAAATACCGGTACCGTTGGTTTAACGCTTGGATTCCAAGGACTGCAATTCGTAGCCACATCTAACGCCGCAGAAAACCAAACTCTTTCCACACCAATAAGTATCCATACGATACCAACAAATAACGACAACCAGGACATTGTTAGTATGGGCTCTAACTCAGCATTATTAACTGCAAAAGTTATTGAAAATACCTATGAAATACAGGCGATTTTATTTGCTTCTGTACTTCAATCAATAAATTATTTGTCTATAAAAAATAAATTAGGTACTAAAACTAAGGATATCTACAATGATATGGAAAAAATGATTACACTACCTAAAAAAGACACGCCTCCATATAAATATATTTCAAAAATAGTAACGAAATTAAAACAATATGATATCCCCACCTAACAGGTGTGTTTCCTCTTTGCGTGTACTTAGCGCTGGTGTAATATATTAGATATGAAACACTCAATACGACTCACACGATCGCAAATTATCGCAGTAATTGCAGTAATAGGTTTTCTAACTACATGGGCAACACAAACAGTAGCTGGTGCATACCAAAAAGGTGTGGCAGAAGGAAAATCAATTAGGGTTGCTGAAATAAACACATGCTCAGTTAACAACTCTGGGACAAAAGCACGCTTCAGTGGCTGTAACTCAATACTTTAGTATTCTTAAGTTTGTTTATTTTGTTTTCTAAACAAAATAAACACTACATACAACATAAACACTACTAGAAAATAGTAGTCGTTTTTGTGATTATATGGAACATTACCAACACTCTTTTCCGTTATAATTTTCCCAAATAAGATACCACTCTCGCCATACTGCATCTCTTTTATTATTGACCCATATTTATCTATAATTGCAGAAGGACCTAGTCTGTCGCCACGTATAACAGGTCTTCCTGTCTCAACGGCTCTAAACTGCGCATTCATAAGATTAAACTCCCCTGCCAAAGAATTACTAAACATCGCTTCTGATCCAATCGCAAATATAGCTTCTGCATTTTTTGCATTTTCTTTTGTAATATCTGGTTTAACAACTTCAGAACAAACCAGCCCAGCGACTTTTGTACCAGATACCAAAACAGGACTTGTACTTGTTCCAATCGTTTCATCAAACGGTGTACTGTATACTCCTATTTTCTTTGCCCACAACGGAGTGTAGTCTAGAAAAAAGAACAAACTCCTTTTTCTATATGTACCAATCATTTTTCCATTTCTCCAGAACTCAAGCTCATTAAAATAAAGTCCATTTTTTAACGCTGTATTCCATATAACAAACGTTGTATTTGGTGATATTTGAGGCTTAATCCAAGCCCCAAACGTTTTGTAATCAATAGTTATTACATTTCTATCAAAGGAGCTGTTATCAATAGTATTTGATATTGCACCAGACCATGGTGAAAACGGATAAATAATTACATTTGGTTTTTGTTTTTTTGCGTCTGTAATATATTGCCTTAATGACTTAAAACTAAATACGCCGTTATACAATTTACCGAATGCTGTTTTTTCATTGCGTTGTTGATCTTGTATAACAGCAACAGATAAGGTTTTTTGATTGCTGCTTGATGTTTTCTTATCTAAGTTTCTAATACTAGGAACAAAAGCCAGCGCACTAAGTACAATAACAAGTACAATAACCGGAGTCATGTATGACAGTAACTTTGTTTTATTTTTTTGCATTATGTAAAGAATCAACTCTCCAAGTGATGCATTTAAAAACAACACAAGAGCTGATACAAAAACCATTCCACCAATACTTGCCGCTATTCTAAATAAGAATATGTGCACACCAACATATGCAAAAGACCCAAAATTAAGACCAAGCAAAAGACTTCCTATAAACCACTCGCCAATAGCAACACCAAGAATTAACAAAGCTCTTTCTATTGGTAAATTTGATTTCTTTATTAAAAAAGAAAGAGCAGCAGAAACACCACCAACAATTAAACTCGCAACAATAGTTATAGGTATAAACAAAAACTTAACAAGTGTTGTAAACAAATATGTTTCTGGCAACCAATGAAAACTAAGAAATGTAGCATATGCAAGATACCCAGAAAAAATAACACCAAGTATTACACCACCTATAAAAACATTTATAAATCTCTTTTCTTTAATTACATATATATAAAATGGAATTAAAGAAACTAAACCAAGATACCAAAAATTAAACGGTGGAAAAGACAAGACCACAAGTACACCGGACGTAATTGGCATTGCGTACGGGATTTTTAAATATGCTTCTAGTATTTTTTTCATAGACTATGATATATGACTTACTATCTTCCTTGTTTTTTCAGATTTGTATGAAAAATCATCAACAAAAATAATTTCTGGAGTTTCAAAAATACCTTTTTTTACAGCGCCAGACATTGTCATTTGCGATGTTAAATACCATTCATTAAGTAAAATCTTTTGTGCCAAAGCGACGGACGTACTGTTTTGCATATTAGATTTTTTATCTTTTTTTACTTCAATTATTATTTGAACTGTATCAGAACCAGCGTCATTATTATAGAAATGTACTTGATAATTTGACCCAATAATAGGAACTGCCGACGTAAATGATTCTTCTATCTCACCAACCGTTATTTCAAAACCATTCACTCTAATCCTGTCTACACCACTTCTGCCAGACCATTTTAAAGTTAAACCAGAACCACAGCCACATTTTTTGTTTGCAACTTCAAAAAAATCACCTGTTTTATACCTTATTAACGGAAACGCCTTATTTAGCGTATATGTAACAACTAACTCACCATCAATAATTTCTAGCGCAGATATAGCGTTTTGTAAGAAATGAAATTCTTCTATACCAGAATCAATTATTTTCTTGCATGGATACATTATAAACTGACCAACCTCAGAAGAAGCATACAGATTTGCTATTTTTGCTTTTGGATACAATTTTGACAATTTTTTTCGTTGCGTTGAGGTCAGTGTTTCAGACGAAAGGGCTAGTAGTAATATTTTTTCAGGATTATAAAATTCAGAAAGTTTTTCACCGAGATTTATGGCGATTGTTGGAGTAGCATATATTGCATCAACATTTGTTTCTTTTGCCAGAAAAGCACTATTTGCAAGATTTTGATAGTCGCCAAAAATTGGAGTTACTTTATTTTTTGCCTGTGCACATTGTTGCACAAAACTATAACCAAAGTTTTTGTTAAGTGGTGGGTACGTTATTAAAGGTCTTGTTATTCCAGTTCCTAATGAAGGTTCAAAAAAATAATTATCTACTTGAGAGAAAAAAGAAATTAACGGTTTACCACTTGTTGTTCCAGAAGTATAACCAACGAATACGACATCTTTTTTTTCTACATAAAGCCTTTCGTCGGGAAGTACATCTACAAGCTCTTTGCGTGACAAAAATGGTAATTTCTCTAACAATAAGTCTTTATTTTTAGAAAATTTGTTTTTGTAAAAAACTGACCTGTCTGTTTTTTGAACAGTCTCAAGTACTTCATTAATGTTATTTTCATTTTTCCACAAAATCATTTTATAAATTATATCAGATATGTTGCAATGTTTTGTTTACATAACAACCCGGTAAACAACAATACCAGCTCGCTCTAGCAGCTTGTGTGAGTTATTATTCTTAATATGACACTACGTTTTGATACAGATGCAGAAGATAGTAAAATACAAGCTGCACATGAGAAAGAGGAAGAGGACATAGCTCAAATCCTGTCTGAAAAGTATGGCTACGAATATACAGACCTGTCTGTTGTTGCCGTTAAGGTTAGCGCACTACGATTAGTACTAGAGGAAAAAGCTCGAGCATCTGAATCTGTTGTTTTTGATAAAGTTGCAAAAAAAATATCAATTGCAATTCACAACCCACACAACCAACTCTTACCAGCGCTACTCGCTGATTTGGAAGAGAAAGGATACATAATTACAAAATTTTTGGTTTCGAGAAAAAGTTTAGAAAAAGCATACAAACGTTATGCGGACTTGTCGTTCACATCTGAATCAAAAGTAGGTATTTTTGATATATCAAACGAGGAGCTCTCTGAAATCAGTAGCAAAATTAAAAGTGTGTCATCAATACGTTCTTTTATTAAAAGCACAGTTGAACAAAAACAAGTTGGAAAAGTGTCGCGACTGCTTGAATACATTCTTGCAGGAGCTTTTTCTTCAAGGGCCTCTGATATACATTTTGAACCAGAAGGAGATACGATTCGGCTGCGTTTTCGTATAGATGGAATACTTACAGATATGTCAAATTTCAATATTGAACTATATAGACTTGTTGATTCAAGAATTAAAATTCTATCTGGGCTTAAACTAAACGTTCACGACAGAGCTCAAGACGGACGTTTTAGTGTCGTATTAGAAGGCACAGAAATTGAAATTCGTGTGTCTCTTATTCCTAACGCATACGGAGAATCATATGTTCTGCGTATTCTTAATCCAAAATCAACACAGACATCGTTTAGTGACCTTGGTATTCCAAACAAACTCTTAGAAAGACTTATAAAAGAGATTAAAAAACCAAACGGCATGCTACTTACAACTGGACCAACAGGTTCGGGTAAAACAACAACACTATACGCCTTTCTGCGTAAAATAAGGTCTTCAGAGATAAAGATAATTACAATCGAAGACCCTGTTGAATACCATCTCAAAAATGTAGTCCAAACCCAAGTTGATGGTGATAAATATACTTTCGCTTCTGGATTAAGGTCAATAGTTAGACAAGACCCTGACGTTATAATGGTTGGTGAAATTCGTGACAACGAAACCGCAAGCATTGCAATGCAGGCAGCACTTACAGGACACTTTGTTCTTTCAACACTTCACACAAACAATGCGGCTGGTACATTTCCACGTTTTGCAGACCTTGGAATTGACCCGAAAGAATTTGCATCTGCAATTACAGTATCAATGGCACAAAGGCTTGTCCGTAAATTAAAAGAAACAAATAAAAAACAGGTACCAATTCCAAACGAACAAAAACAAATTGTAGAAAAAATACTATCAACAGTACAAGACACCTCCCTACTCCCAGATTCAATAGACACAATGTGGGTACCAGACATAATCTCAGATGATGATACTGGCTATTACGGTCGTGTTGGTTTGTATGAGGCTATTTTTATGGACGATGAACTTGGTGAGTTTCTTCGCGACAACCCAAGTGAATCTGATATTGCAAAAAAAGCACAAAAACAAGGTTACCTAACGATGGCACAAGACGGCGTAATAAAAGCCCTTGCAGGAGAAACAACGTTAGATGAAGTGTTTAGAACAGTAGATACACCGAACGTCTAACACTTTCAACATATAAATTAGAAAAAACACACGCTTACGCTGTGTGTTTTTTTGTTTAACATCCTGCACATAACCCTCCAAACACTCTTTCCAAAAGGAAAGTAAGCGAATCGCCTGAGGGGGACCCCAGCAGACCCATATAAAGTGGAAACCAGGAAGCCCTTGGGGAAACGCTTGAAAGCCGTCAAGCCTTGCTTGGAGGGTTATATGAATGATGAAAAGAATCTATGAAAGTGGCTGTTTTTGTATACTCTTACGAGCCGCTCTTTCGTATGGTAGAATGGTATCACGTTGTAAACATATGTCAACCCCCCCAAACAAAGCTCCAGTACCAGACCAAACCTTAGACGCCACCCTACGTCCAGACACTTGGGATAATTACGTAGGACAAAAACAGGTAAAATCAAACGTACGTATTGTGCTAGAAGCAGCAAAAAAACGTGGAGGAATGCCAGAGCATATACTATTTTATGGTCCACCTGGGGTTGGAAAAACCACACTTGCAAATCTTGTAGCACATACATTAGACGCCCCTCTCAAAAGCACTTCTGGTGTTGCAATAGAACGAGCGAGTGACCTTGCCGCAATACTCACAAACCTTGACCCCGGAACAGTACTTTTTATAGATGAAATACACCAGCTATCTAGAAAGATTGAAGAACTTCTTTATCCAGCACTTGAAAATGGTTCTTTAGACATTGTCCTTGGAAAAGGACCTTCCGCACGAACCCTTGAGTTGGCACTCCCACCATTTACACTTGTTGGAGCAACTACGCGCGCAGCACAAGTATCCGCACCTTTAAGGTCTAGGTTTGGCGGTGGCGTATACCAATTAGATTTTTATACAGAAGAAGACTTACAACAAATCATAAAAAGGTCAGCCTCAGTGTTAAACCTAGAACCTTCAGACGATATGATAAAACGCGTTGCTGTCCGCAGTCGCGCAACGCCACGTATTGCAAATGCCCTACTTAAACGTGTGCGTGATTTTGCAGAAGTCTATGAACGCCCTTTGTCTGGACAAGTTTGTGACGAAGCTTGTGATTTGTTTGGAATAGATGTGTTAGGTCTAACCAAAGACGACAGAAGATATCTTGATACCTTACTAAAAAGTTTTAACGGCGGACCTACTGGAGTGCGCTCACTTGCAGCAGCACTACACGAAGATATAGATACAATCGAGCAAGTATACGAACCCTTTCTTTTGCGTCTTGGTTTTATAGAAAGGTCTTTGCGTGGACGTATATTAACTACACGTGGTCGCTCTTACATTTTATAGTGATACACTATAATAAATTAATAACAATTACAATATTATGTCAGGACATAGTAAATGGTCTCAAATTAAAAGACAGAAAGCGGTGACAGACAGTGCTCGAAGTAGGGTTTTTGCAAGATTTGCACGTTTAATAACAATGGAGTCAAAGGTGTCTGGAGGGGATGTTTCAGCGCCAGGACTGTCTTCTGCAATAGCTCGTGCAAAAGCAGAAAACATGCCAAAAAACAACATAGAACGTGCTGTGGCAAAAGGCACCTCAAAAGATGCTGGAAATATGGAAAGAGTTGTATATGAATGCTATGGACCTGGCGGAACCGCTGTAATTATAGATGCTTTAACAGATAGTCGAAATCGAACATCCCAAGAAATCAAACATTTACTATCAAAACAAGGGTATGAACTTTCCACACCAGGCTCAGCGTCTTGGGCTTTTACAAAAGAACCAGACGGAACATACATACCTAACAAACAAACATTAATGGATATTTCAGGTACTGATGAGGAAAAACTCAACACACTTCTCTCAACTCTTGATGAAGATGATGATGTACAGGTAACCTACACAAACGCAATAGGTTATGAAAATACTAGCGATTGACCCTGGATTTGACCGTCTTGGTATTGCTGTGCTTGAAGGCACAATATCAAAACCAATATTAATACACAGCACTTGTGTTGAACCACAAAAAGGAGTAATCCACGAAAGACTTGCTGTTGTTTTTAATTCTGTAATGGCGGCCATAGATAAATACGAACCAGAAACACTTGCAATAGAAAAACTCTTTTTTAGTACTAATAAAAAAACAGCAATACGTGTTGCTGAGGCAAGAGGCGCTATTTTAGTTGCCGCTGGAATTAAAAAATTAAATGTACAAGAATACTCTCCACAAGATATTAAAATAGCTGTTACCGGCTATGGAAACGCTGATAAAAAATCAATAATGCAGATGGTTCCAAGACTAATATCTATTTCAGACAAAAAACGACTTGATGATGAATATGACGCAATAGCCATAGGTATTACAGCTCTTGCAACACGATAAATATTTTTTAATATAAGGAAAGTAGCAGGACAATAATCCAATATGGATATTTTATGTGCTAGCATATTTATATTATGTCTGTAACTACAAAAAAAAGGACGCAACACAACAGTCCTCGTCCTTATTTTGTTATTTTTCTTCTAATAATAAGTGCTGGACTATTACTTGTGGGGTCTGGAATACTTTGGGTTTTTTTAATACCAACACCTGATATTGCCTCTTTTTCTAGTAGAGAGATTACTCAGTCAACAAAAATATATGACCGCACAGGAGATACTCTTCTTTATGATTACAATAGAGACGCAAGAAGAGAAATGGTTCCTATATCAGAAATTTCACCATTAATTCAAAAAGCAACTATTGCAATAGAGGATTCTAGTTTTTATAGTCATGGTGGAATACGTATTTCATCAATTATCCGCGCCATGTTGGCAGATATTCTTGGAGGTTCCTTTTCTCAAGGTGGCTCAACAATTACACAGCAAGTTGTTAAAAATACAATACTAACTAATGAAAAAAGTGTTGTTAGAAAGGTTCACGAATGGATACTCGCAATTAAACTTGAGCAAGAATACTCCAAAAACAAAATACTACAAACGTATTTAAACGAGATGTCATATGGCGGAACATTATATGGTGTAGAGTCCGCAAGTGAAGCTTTCTTTCATAAAAAAGCTAGCAATGTAAACCTCACTGAGGCAGCCTATCTTGCCGCACTACTACAAGCCCCCAGCTTTTACTCTCCATACGGAAGACATAGAAACGCGCTCGAAGATAGAAAAAATCTTGTTTTGTTACGTATGAAAGAGCTTGGTTTTATAACAAAAGACCAATATAAAAAATCAGTAAAAGATGTTGTTGTTTTTGACAGCCAACAAACATCGTCAATTATTGCACCACATTTTGTTTTTTATATATTAAACAAATTAAGAAATAAGTACGGTACACAAGTTTTACAAAGTGGACTCAAGGTTATAACCACACTTGATGTTGATCTACAAAAAAACACACAAAATATAATTTCTACATATGGGAAAGATAATGTAGAAAAGTTTAATGCTACAAACGAAGCGGCTGTGGCAATTAATCCTAAAAATGGCCAAATATTAGCGATGATAGGATCAAGAGATTATTTTGACACTAGTATTGATGGAAACTATAACGATGCACTTGCTCTTCGTCAGCCAGGGTCAACGTTTAAACCGTTTGTTTATGCTGCTGCGTTAGAAAAAGGTTTTGGTAGAAATACCATGATTTTTGATTTACCAACTCAATTTTCAACTTCTTGTAAGCCTGAAGATATTCAAAATAATACACCCCCATGTTATGCACCATCTAACTTTGATAGTAAGTTCCGTGGACCAATGACATTTACTACAGCTCTAGCACAATCAATAAACGTACCAGCTGTAAAAGTTTTATACCTTACTGGTATTCAACCTGTTATTAACCTCGCGACATCTGCTGGGCTTACAACAATAAGCGGCGACACAAGTAGGTACGGTTTGTCTTTTGCTCTCGGCGCTGCTGATGTCCGTTTATTGGACCTTGTTGATGCGTATGGAACATTCGCAAACAAAGGAGTACATAATCCTCCTGTAGGTATACTACAAGTCACTAACTCTACTGGAAGGGTGCTAGAAAAATATCAACCAAACTCAATAAAAGTGATGCCAACACAAATAGCAAATGACATCTCTGCAATGCTTTCAAACAACAAGGCTCGATTCCCAGAATATCCACCAATTAACCCTCTCAACTTTCCAGGTTACGATGTTGCCGTTAAAACAGGTACAACAGACGACTTTAGAGACGTATGGACCGTTGGTTACACACCATCAATTGTTATCGGTGCTTGGGCAGGAAACAATGATAATTCACCAATGGTTAAAAAAATTGCAGGTTACATAATAGCCCCAATGTGGCACGAGATTATGAAATATGCTCTTTTGAAATACCCAAAGACTTACTTTGGAGAGCCAACAACTCTTCCAAAAACAGTATCTCCGGCACTTATTGGTAAATATGTATTTATTCAACCAGATGGAACAAAATCAATACACAATCTTTTGTATTGGGTAAACAGAAACAACCCTCAAAACTCAACACAAATTGACTATTCATCTGAATCTCAATTCCCTTATTGGGAATACCCTGTTAATAAGTGGGTTACTTCTAGTTTTGGAACAACTACTGCACCAATGATACTGACACACCCTCAGATTTAATTTGTTTAACAATTTCTTCTTGGTGTAACAAAATTTCTGTTTTGATTATTGGCGAAACCTTAAATATTACTTTGCCTTCAAAGTAATCAACTTGTGATGCTTTAATTTTTATTTTTATTATATTAGATGTAATTTGAGCACAAATATGTCTATTTTCTGAAAGACGTATTCCAGGTATTTTATGTTTAAGTAATAAATCTTTTAATGACTTCATTGATTCATTGGCATAACCAAGTATAAGAAAGAATCATCACCAACACCACGTATTATTAATGGTCTACCAATACCACTTGCTGTAAGTGTAATACTTTCAGAAGTTATTAATGAGAGTGGAGTTTGTACATAACGGTAATTAAAAGAAAGTTCTATATCATCACCAGATAATTTAGTAGAAAGATTTTCTTCTGATTCCCCAAGATCTGTATTTCTTGAAGTAAGTTTAATTTGCTGTTGTTTTTGATCAAGAATAATTTGTATTTTTTGAAATGAATCTGAAAAAATTACTGTTCTTTTAAGGGCTGCTTCAAAATCCTTCTTTAATACAGTAGCAGATGCGTAAACCTCTTTTGGAATTATTTGTTGATAATCTGGATATGTTCCTGAGGTTAATCTTGATGTTAAAATACTTCCGTTCCACATACAGGACAATTGATGTTCATCAACTACAATTGTTATTTTTTCATCAGGAATTGTTTGGATAATATCTATACCATTTTTTGCTGGTAACAATATAGATAAATTAGAAATTGTGTGAGAAAGTGTTTGTTTTTTTTCTGCTAAACGAAAAGAATCGGTTGCAACAGTTGTAAGAACTCCCCCTTTAACCTCTATCATAATACTTGCCAAGTCTGGTCTAACAGTAGATGTTGAAGCACAGGAAACAACCGTATTTATTGATGATTTAAATATTGACCCTTCAATATTAAAAGTATTTTCTTTCTCCTGTGATGCATGTGGAATTGATGGAAAATCTTCATATGAAACTATTTTAACAACACTTTTTGCACCACCAGACGTTATTACAACTGTATCTCCAGATTGTTCTAGAGTAACATTTCCTTCACCAGACAAAGAACCTGCTATTTGTTGTAAAATAGCCGCTGGTATAGCAACGACACCATTACTCTTACTTATTCCAAATACCTTATAATCTATTCCTACTTCTAAGTTTGTTGCTCTAAATTTAATTCCATCATCTCCAGATATTATAAGAATACATGACAACACAGGAAGTGTTGCTGAACTTTTTTGAGCAAATCTAGAAGTTTTATAAACTGCTTCTACAAAGTTTTTCTTTTCTAAAGAAATAATCATAATTTAAATTACTTAATAACCAGTTAACCCATTAACGCTGTGGATTGTGTGGATTGTGTTAAATATACTTATATTACTATCATTATAGACTAATCTGTTTCTAATAGCATGTGGTATGTGTTCTTAAGTTTTATGTGAAAAAATAAGGAATAATAAATCTTGTGTGGAAAACTATATTGTTTTCACCATGTAAATAACAGCTTGTTAAATACTTTTCCACAGCTTATACAAGCATACTACGAATATCATCAATTTCCTTCACAAGATCAGGGTCTTTGAGAAGGTCTTTTCGTATTTTTTCACAAGAATGAATTACAGTAGTATGGTCTCTTCCTCCCAGTTTAGAACCAATTGTTGGATAAGACACGTTAAAATCTTCTCTTAGTATGTACATTATTATTTGTCGTGGCCTAACCACCTCCCTTCTTCTTGTTTTTTCATAAATACTATCAATATCTATTCCATAAAAACTAGATATTTTTGAAACAACGTGTTTAACAGAAACGTTTCTTGTTGGTTTAGAAAAAGACCGTAATGATTGTCGTATTTCAGATATGTCTGGTGGAGCTCCTTTTATTTGAGTATGACAAACAACACTATTTATGACACCTTCAAGTTCTCTTATACTTCCTGGAACCATAGTGGCAATATATTCAATAACTTCCTTAGAAAGAGTTACATTATTTACAGCAGCCTTTTTCTGAATGATTGTCATTCGTGATTCTATGTCTGGTTCTCCAATGTCTATTGTCATTCCTACCGAAAAACGTCCACGTAGTCTGTTTGCAATGTCTGGTATAGCAGCTGGTGACCTGTCTGATGAAAAAATAATTTGTTTGTTATTATCATACAAAGAATTGAAAAGATGGAACAGTTCCTCTTGAGATTTTTCTTTTTTAGATAGGAATTGTATATCATCCATTATTAACAGATCGTACTGACGGTATTTATCCTTAAACCTATTTGCATTACCCGATTGTATTGAATCAACATAATCTACAGCAAATTTCTCTGATGTTAGGTAATATATTTTTCTGTTAGGATAAAGTTTCTTAAATTGGTTCCCTATTGCTTGTATAAGGTGTGTCTTTCCTCTACCAGTATCTCCATATATAAAAAGAGGGTTATATGTTATTCCTGGGCGATTAATTGCTGCTTGAGCAGCTGTATAGGCCATTTCATTAAAAGAACCAATAACAAATGAATCAAACGTATATCTTGGATTAAGATTATCAACCTTGTTTACATAAAACTCATTCAAAGGCATCTCAATAGTAGGTTTACCAACTTTAACAGTATGGTTTTGTTTTTTCTTATCATCTTTTACGATTAAGTATTCAATATTTCTAAAGTCATATTTTGAACGTATAATTTTTAAAAGTAGAGTATTAAACTTTTTTAAATACCATTCACGAAAAAACTGACTAGGAACACCAACGTATACTATGTTGTCATCTATTTTTACAATAGAGCTAGATTTGAACCATGTATTGAAGTTTGCTGGAGATATAGATAACTCTACTTGCGTTAAGACATACTCCCATATCTCACGGGTGTTAGTGGTATCCATGTGGTTGGTATTATACCCTTTCATATAAAAGAATACGAATATATTAGATAGTTAAAAATATATCTTTCATTTATGTATGGAATATTTATTATAAAAAGTAATTGTTTCTTGCGTTTTGCGTATTTTACTGTTACTATCCTTGCAAATATATGCCTAAGCGAACATACCAGCCAAAAAAACGAAAACGTGCTAAAACTCACGGTTTTCTTTCACGTTCAAAAACTCCAGGTGGAAAAAAGACTATTTTACGCAGATCCAGAAAAGGTAGAGCAAAACTAACCGTATAGTTATGATTGCACGCCGTAATCGGCTTGCTAGAGAAGACTTCCCTATTCTTTTAAAATCAGGGAAACGTGCTGTTTCTGAACATTTTTCAATAACTTATTCTAAAAAGACTAAAGGTTGTGCTGTTGTTGTTGGTAAAAAAATTATAAAAACATCTGTAGGTAGGCATAAAATTAAACGTAGAGTTCAGTATGTTTTAAATATGTCAGAAATTAACTATAGTTATGTTATTTTTGCTAAAAAAGGAGCTAATTTATTGTCTTTTATGGACTTAAAAAAAGAAATAAGTACACTGTTAGACAATATCGGGGTATAATCACAATTATATTATTATGATATCAGGGCTTTTCAACACTTTTTTCTATAATCCTATATATAACCTGCTAGTGTTTTTGGTACATGTTGTACCGGGGGGCGATGTTGGGGTTGCTGTTGTAATAATAACCGTGATTATACGGTTTGTTTTATTACCTTTTTCACTCTCTGCAGCAAGAACACAACATGCAATGAGTTCGCTCAATCCAAAACTAAAAGAAATTCGTGAGCTACATAAAGATGATAAAAAGAAACAAGCGGAAAAGACTGTAGAGCTATATAAGGAAGAAAATGTGAATCCGTTTTCTAGTATAATTACCGTTTTTATACAGATTCCAATTCTGTTGGCTTTATATATGGTTTTTAGGTATGAGGCATTTCCATTGATTGATACTAAAATCTTATATTCATTTATAAGCGCACCAATCGATGTAACAATGAAGTTTTTAGGTTTGTTTGACGTTGCTGGTAAAAGTATTACGCTCGCTGTGCTTGCTGGTATAACACATTACTTTCAGGCAACACTTGCTCTTGTGCGGACTAATTCCTCGGCTCCAAAAACAGGGAAAACTGCTGATTTCACACGTATAATGGCAGTACAAATGCGGTTTGTGTTCCCTTTTATAATAGGAACGATTGCTTATTCAACTTCTGGGGCTATAGCGTTATATTTTATAACAACTAATATATTTGGCACGTTACAAGAAATGCATTTGAGTAAAATTCTTGGTTTAAAGAAACCAAAAGAAAATATTCTTTTTAGCAAGATAAAAAAACAAATAACAAAAAACGTTTAGTAGTTTTTATAATCTAATAATAAAATGACACTCTTTAGAGTTGAAACTTCCACAACGAACCATCACTCTTGTTTATAAACGATAAAATATCCCCGCTTTTGTCTATTGTTAGTGAGGTTACATCTATTGAATCCTTCCCTTCTTGAGATGGGGAAAGTAAAAGTTTCGTATAATGATTTGTAATATCTATTTGCCAAATATTATCACTAAAAGATACTACCCCTTGATACCAGTAGTCTGGATACGTTGATTTTTGTGGGTTTTCTGGAATTCCACAATATACTGAAGTACTTGACGGAGCCCATGTGCATTTATCTGCAATTGTTGCTACTGGTAGTGATGTTGTTGTGTGAGTAGTTATGTTGATAATATTCGTTTGCATCGCTCCGTACTCATCGACAAAACTTATAATTGCCAATTTACCATTAGGGCTTATTTTTGCGACAAGACCTTTGAGTGGTCCTGCTATACGTGTTATTGCCCCGCTACGCCTATTAACCAGAAAAGCATAGCCGTTTATAGATGCGGCTGCTCTAGTGTACATAAAGTAATTTCTTGTTCCAGCAAAAGTAACAAACACTTTGGAAAGTGGTGTCTGAAAAGCTGTAAATGGTCTAGTTCCATCTATTCGTGACCGTGTAACAATAGAGCCGTTTGTACCAGAAGAAAGCATTAGTATCGTGTTGTTCTGGTATGTATCAATATTAAATATATTCTGAGGTAAGGAAAAACCAGATGAATCGTTAGCTTTAATAGCATATGTTTCTAGTGTTTTGTTTTGTGAGAAGTACTGCAAATATGCTAATGACCCGTCAGAAAGCCAAGAAACATTTTTAACACCAGGTATTGTTTTGTTTGATAATCTTATGGTTGATTGGCTTTTGACTTTATAATCATACATATTTCCGCTTTTACTCTCAACGTAACGTATATTTGCTGTTAACGGTGTTGAGGTTCCGTCAATAATAACGATACCAGGGGTTACGGGTCCGTTTGATATTTTTATAAATTTTGGAGCTGTATTTGCGACAGACGAGATGCTTGTTGTTGGTGAGGCTGTATTGCTGTTTGTGTTTTGTGTACCTTGCTGAGTTTTGTTAACTGGAAATGATGATAAATTGTTTTGCACAACAATGCTTTGTTTTGGTGATTGTAAAAACAACAACACAGCAACAATTGCAGCCACAGTTCCAAGAGAAATAATGAAAATGAGAATATATTTTTTCATATTATTTTTGTAATGGAGCTACACATGAAAATAAAGAACGCCAACATGCTACTTCTTTACCTATACTGCTATCAATAATCACACCAGACCCTGAACATCTGTTAAAAGATGTAGATGTTTTTGTTGGACCTTTGAGTCTACCTAAGAAACGTCCTCCATTACTTTTACAGCTCGCAATAAAAGCCTTTCCAGCTGTTGAACTGATAGGTATAAGACGTGTTTTTCCAAAGGTATCACTAAGAAAACCAGATTGTTCATATCTATAAACATCAAAAAAAGCTTTTTTACCTGTACAATATGCAATAAAGGGTTTTTTTGTGTCTACACAAGCTCCAGTAGTTGCGTAAGTTTTTGTACAATCAGGAATTTGTATTTTAAGTCCATACTTACATAGTGAGGCATTCTTTGAGGCTTCACTTCGCTTAGCACATACTATTTTTTCAAAATATGGACCACCACCGGGTGCCAAAATACAGCCAGTAGGTGGTGCTATTTGTGACAAGTCAGTTTTTGGTATCTGTTGGGTTATTTTTATTTTTGCACTTCCTAAGCTTAAGTTTAGAACTGAGGGGTTAATTATACCGAAGATAATTACAGGAGAAAGAACCAGTAACAGACCCATCAATGCCATTTCTATCTTTTTTTTACCAGACTCTTTGCTTGTAATACTTGCCCCACTTCCCATCCATAAAAACCCCCCCCAAGTTATTTCAAGAACAGCAAGAACAGCAGCTATGCTTATAAAATATGTGTAAAGGGTATTTATAAAACTACCTAAACCATCTTGTATATTTGCTTTAAACGCTGGGAAACTGGTCATCGGAACAAAATAGGCACCAGAATTAGTGGTACTTGCGGTAATTGGTTTAACCTTAATAGATTTAATTTTATTTGTGCTTTTTGATGAGGTTTGAGTAACACTTGTCGGGGTGCTTTTTGTAACAGGTTTAGGTTGTTGTTGAGTAACACTCGTTGGTTGTTTAATCCTAATACCAAGAGCTGCCATTACTTGATTTTGTGGAGTTGGAATTATTACTGCTATTAAAATTAAAAGCGTTGTTAAAAATATACGGTAATTCATAGGTGTTTTCATAATACTACAGGCCAAAGATTCCTAATTCTTTATAAACACTTGTACCAAACTTAAGTGAGACATTTTGAGAAGCGTTTTCATATGTTATCTTTTTTATAGCAGTAACAGAAAGTGAAGAGCTTCCTACTCCAACACCTTGTGGTCTTAGTGTGATTGTACTTCCTGTTTGCGCTTCGATTCCATTTAAATACCAACTAAGCGACGGAAGACCGTTAGATATTGAAAAACCAAATGGCTCAACCGTAAACGATACTTCTGTATTTTCAATAGTTTGGGCTCCTGATAGAGAGTGATTGTAAACAACTCCAAGTAAAGGGTCGTTTTTATATATTCTTACAGTTGGTGTTTGTGGTGCTATTTCAACTTTTGCCGATGCCGCTCTCGTGCTGTCTTGTGTTTGTATTGTTACGGAAAGCGTTTCGTTTCGATAAGGTAGTGGTGCTGGAATAATCACGACTGATTTACCAATACCTGAACTTGTGCCTAATGTCTGATTTCCTATTTTCCATATGTATGACAATTTGTTTGATGATATCTGAATACCATTACTTGTGCGAAAATTAGAGATAGCTACAATTCGGATGTTACCAGCAGAGGGTATTGTTGGTTTACCTTTATATAACACAGGAGATGTAGAAAGAGGTTCTATAACAAGCGCCACTCCGGCTGGACGTATTCTGATTGATTTGCTGTATTTTACACCTCTGATTGTCGTTACTACAACAGTGTTCATTGTCGTTCCTGGTCCTGTTGCAACTAGAGTTACTGAGTTTGACCCACTTCCTTGTGTTTTATAAATACCGTTTACATATACAGAAAAAGAAGAATCAAGAATATTTAATGAGGAGCTTTTAGTAGATAGTGAAAATCGTTTATAAGGTGTTGGGTATTGTGGGTTGATTACAATGTTTAATTGATTTCCGTGTCCACTAGCCAGTGCGTGTGTTGGGGTGGATATAAAAACAACCCCAATGATTGCTAGCGTTAATATTGCACCTAATTTATTCATTGTTTTATTATAACGTGCATTGTAATAAAACGCGCTTAATTTTAATTTAATATCGTGGATTACACATGACCAGGAGTCCGTAGTTTGTTAGACAATTTATATACCTTTATTTTTTTAGCGTCTTCTCTACGTACATTAAATATAATTATAGAAACAGTAATAAGTACAGATGGAAGTATATTTATTATAGGTATTAAACCAATTATAAATCCGGTCATACCTATAAAGAAACGTTTTGTAGCGGCAATGCTTCCAAACTGTTTAATTCCATATAGCATATACCAAAGCGGAAACACTAATGCAAGAGCAAAAAATTCAAAAGCATCAGCAGCAATTTCTCCAAATGTTGCAACAGCTGCTGCTCCAACACCTGTTACAAACTCAGCGGCTACGGAAAAGGTTCCGGCGGCGACTCCAGCTACGTGCCCAATAGTAGTAGAATCACTCTTGTTTGTGACAACGATATCAGTTGCCGTTGCTACTAAAATAGGTGCTGAAATTGGAAACGTCGCGAATATAAAAATAATAATACTGAAAATAGTAGCAACAAATAGCATTAAAACAGCCTGTATTTTAGTTATTCTCATTTTTGGAGGGTTTCCCATTGTTTTTACTGGTTACTGTTTTCGTTTTCCAGACGGTTTTTTTCTCGTTTAATTGCAAGTAGTTGTGATGGGTCGGATGTGATTATTTGGTCTTCTGTATATGAAGCAACTATTTTTATTGCAACGTGCTTAAGTCCAGCAAAGAACAACCCTTCCCCAACACCAGACTCAAGTAACAAATACTTTTCTTCTTTCGTTAGGTTAAATGTTTTTTGTAGTATGTCTACCGTTGTTGGGGATTGTTTCAGTAGTAGTTGTATTGATGAGTTTGTTAGGATGGGACGTCCATATGGTGAGCGTAAGAAGTCTTCAACATCTTGTGTAATTGTAGCAACACCAAGATAGTATTTACGACCTCGTTTTGCAAGAGAATAAAGAAATGATGCTGTGTCCTCGGATTTCATCATCCACCACGCTTCGTCAATCACAAGAAGACGTTTTTTAAGGTTTCTACGTACTGCATTCCATATATAGTGTGACACTATATACATTGCTACTGGCTTAAGGTCATCTTCCATATCACGCACAGAGAAAACAACAAACTGTCTGTTTATGTCAATGTTTGTTGGTTGGTTTATAAAACCAGACCATGACCCCGTTGTGTATTTAATTAATCTTTCAACAAGTGATTCACTACCCTCCATACCAACTAAAACAGTTTCAAAGTCTGACAATATAGGTGGTTCCATGTTGGAAAAGTCAGAATCACCAGTAATATCTTTTAATGCGTACGTTTCTGTAATGGCCTTATCTATAATGGAGTCCTCTTCAGGACTAAGTCCTCCAAGCATAATTCTAAACATACCAACTAGAGTGATTATGTTGTTGCGTAGTATATCCTTTGGGTCTTCATCCTCTTGTACTACAGGTAAATCAAATGGGTTTATGTGATGCTCCGAAGAAAGAGAAATATTGAATGAACGACCGTCAGTTGCTTCTGCGAGCTGCGCATACTCTTGTTCTGGGTCTATTACAATCACGTCAATCCCAAACATCAGTGAACGTAAGATTTCAAGTTTTAGAGCATAAGATTTTCCTGAACCAGATTTTGCAAAAACAACGGAGTTATAGTTTTCAAGTGAAAATCTATCAAACAGTATCAGTGATGCGTTGTGTCTATTAATTCCATACAAAATTCCCCTGTCACTTGTTAGGTCAAAAGAAACAAATGGAAATATAGAAGAGAGTGGTTCGGAATTAAGTTTTGATTCGACCATAAGTTCGTCATTACCAAG
>VAPL010183888.1_pt1 | contig 20927 bp, 17 predicted proteins | sample 3395061 | NCBI WGS metagenome assembly VAPL01 (sample SAMN08290444, study PRJNA428436) | hydrothermal vent metagenome | isolation source: Deep-sea hydrothermal vent chimney 2 | place: Pacific Ocean: Juan De Fuca Ridge | depth 2182 m m | reverse complement strand
CAAAAACATCTTTTTTGATAACAGAAAAGAATACGGTTGATTATTTTATTAAAATTAATGGAATTGTAAGCCAAAGTAGTTTACAAAATATTTTAACAAAAATTAATAATACATATCATATTATAACTTCTTATACTATAAATCCTTACGATCTAAAATCAAAAGAAAATTTAATTTTTTAAGGATTCGAAAATGTAGAGTGAATTTTATTCATTCAAAAATTTATCTAAATATCTAAATATTGAAACGAAAAAATGAAAATAAGTAAAAAAACAAAAATTGTTGCTACACTTGGACCTGCAGTTGATAGTGTCGAAACAATGGAAAAGATGATGATAGCTGGAGTTAATGTTTTTAGAATTAACTTTTCACATGCTAATTATGATGATGTAGCTAAAAAAGTTAAAGAAATTCGAGTGTTGAACAAAAAACTTGGATTTAATGTAGCCGTTTTGGCCGACCTGCAAGGCCCGAAGTTACGCGTTGGAGTAATGGGTGAAAAAGTTAAATTAAAAAAAGGAGACCTCTTTAATTTTACAACCGAAAAATGTGAGGGAAATAGTGATAAGGCTTATATGACCTATAAAAATTTTCCTAAAGATGTAGAAGCCGGTGAACAAATTTTGGTGGATGATGGAAAATTACTTTTTGAAGTTATTGAAACAGATAGAGTTTCAAATGTAAGAGTAAAAGTTCTAAGAGGTGGTAAATTAAAATCTAAGAAAGGAGTTAATCTGCCAAACACAAAAATATCACTTCCTGCTTTGACCAAAAAAGATATTAGGGATGCTATTTTCGCTATTGGACTGGAGGTAGACTGGATGGCCTTATCATTTGTTCGAACTCCCGAAGACCTCTTAAAACTAAGCGATTTGATCAAGGAAAAATCTAGTTATAAAATACCTATAATTGCAAAAATAGAAAAGCCGGAAGCTGTTGAAAACATCAATCAAATAACTTCATATTGTGATGGTTTAATGGTGGCTAGAGGTGATCTAGGAGTTGAAGTGCCCATGCATAAAGTTCCTATTATTCAAAAAATGTTAGTTCGAAGAGCTAAAGAGGCAAGAATTCCGGTTATCATAGCTACACAAATGATGGAGTCTATGATCACCAGTCAGGTTCCTACAAGAGCCGAAGTTAATGACGTTGCCAACTCAATAATGGATGGTGCAGATGCCGTTATGCTATCTGGTGAAACATCGGTTGGTGAATTTCCGATTGATGTGATTCGTTCTATGAGAAGTATTATTGAAAGTGTCGAAAACTCAGAACTTATTTTAAGTCCGGTTTCCTATGTACAATGCATTAATGAGAGATTTATTACCAAAGCAATATGCCATCAAGCTGCTACAGTTGCTAACGAAATCGAGGCAACTGCGATTACTACTTTAACCAATAGTGGATATACAGCTTTTCAAATTTCTTCATGGAGGCCTAAATCAAATATTTTAGCTTTTTCTGATAATCCAAGAATATTAGCTATGTTAAATTTATTGTGGGGTGTTAAAGCTCAGTTTTACGATAGATTAGTAAGTACAGATGATACGGTTGAAGATATTAACAAGATAACCTTAGATAAAAATTATGCAGAAAAAGGTGATTTTGTAATTAATCTAACTTCTATGCCGGTTAAAGCCAAGGGGATGGTTAATACCTTAAGAATATCTCAATTGTAAGTGATGAAAATCAAATGAGGTAAGGGATTTAATTTATTGAAAAACGATTTTTATGTTTTTTAAATAAAGCCATCCATCTTGTACAGTATAGGTTCCTTAATCTAACAGTTCAATTCCGTCTTGAACCAAATGTGAAATGGATTCTTTTGCGGAAAGCTTATTCAAATACAATTGGATTTGATCTTTCAATTCTAACCGTTCCGTTTTACGAACTAATTCAAAAATTTCTAATACAAGCAACCAATCTTCAGGGAAATTAGATTTTAAATATAAAAAAATCTTTTCTAATAGATCTGTATTTGTTTCGTTATTCATTCGCATTTCTCTTACTTCACCATAAAGCTTATGCAATTTCAATTCCTTCGAATCATAAATTATCTTGTGTGTTTTTTCCTTGGGAGATTCAAATATTAAGCCATAGCTATTCGGGTCTGCCAATCCCGAAAAGGCAGATAAAACAGATGCTCCTACCACCATATCATATATCCCCCATAAAGGATCAAACAAGATATTTTCTCCTAGATTTACTGTGCAATTTTTAAATGAGATCAATATTATTTTTCCTTGTAAATTTCTTTTACCTGTTATTATTTCACCTTGAACAATTATACCTCCTTCAAATTCTAATTTTGCTCTTTTACCTTCGTATATACCATAGGCTTCAAGATCTGTGGGTGACATATCTTCAATAGAAATATTGATTCCTTTTAGTTTCCCAATTGGCGATCCAAACCCATCCTTATGGTATTCTTTATTATGACCTATCAGCTCTTTGTTTTTATATGCCAAGGCTGTCGGACCTGTAGTATTAATATATACCGGCCTTTGATTTTCGTCGGCAATAACATTAGAAAATTTACCTGAAATTTGAATTCCTGTACTCAATTCAATAGTCCCTAAATCATTAGAATCAATCAATTTATTGATTCCTTTTAAACCTCCATTTCTCAAGGCCATCTTATTTGCATATTCTTCTAAAACAAAACTTAAATGAGCAAAATCGGGAGTAACAAAGAGCTGGGGTTGCGGTTTTGTAATATCAAAACCAACGTTTGAAGCTTCTATAGTATATGGTAATTTTTTTACCTTTTTACTCATACACCATTTACTTTCACCAATAGAAGAAAGTAATCCTGCACCGTATATTTTTGGCTTTTCAATTGTTCCTATCAATCCGTATTCCACCGTCCACCAATGCATATTTCTAATTTTTGCCATCTCACTTTCCTCTCCCATATTTTTTGAAATAGCCTCAATATTATTTTCAGCTTCTTGAATGGCTTTTTGCTTAGTATTTGGATCTTCCTTTATAATTGATAAGTGACGAATTGCTATATATAGTTCGTAATCTTTTGCAGAAGAAATAGCTTTTGAACCAATCTCACCAAATCGCCTCAGGTACTCTGCGTATTCGGGGTTTGCAATTATTGGAGCATGACCGGCTGCCTCATGAATAATATCGGGAGCGGGAGTGTATTCAATATGTTCAGAAGTACGAATATCTGCCGCAATAACCAAAGTATTATACGCTTGAAACTCCATAAAAGCATTAGGAGGAATAAATCCATCAACCGAAACAGCTGCCCAACCAATATCCTTTAAAATTCTATTCATTCCGGCCATATGGGGAATTTCCTTTACGGAAACACCTGTTTTTTTCAAGCCCCCAATATAAGATTCATGTGCGATATCGTTCAAATATGTCATATTCTTTCTCATCACATACCTCCAAACTGCCTGATCTTTCCAGGTATATTCATTATAAGGCTGTCTTAAAATAAAACTCCTTAAATGATTTGGTAATTTTTCTAATACCCTGTTTGAAATTAAACTTTTATCCATAAAAACACCTCTTGAGGTAAAGTTAATACTTTTAATTTTTACTGATATTTTAACATATCAACAAAAAACTTATATTTATTTTGGCTTTTTTGTAGCTTTACCATTCAGTCTTTATCATTTTAAAGATTTAATTATAAGAAGGCAAGGAAATCTTAAAGTATTATTAATTAATTGGGATTCAATATTTTTATAAATACAGATCTTTTTATGAAACAAATAAAACTTAATGAACCTCCATAATCTTTTAAATTATCTTATGAAATATTTTTACTTTGTAATTCCACTATTTATTTTTTCATTTGCTTCATGCAGTTCTGTGAAAATAGATCAAAAACCAATAACAATAAACGAAGAAAGAAAACAATTATCTTTAGAGTATTTAGAAACCAGGTATGGATTGGTACAAGATGAACCAACCATTAATCCGAAAATGATCGTTGTGCACTGGACGGTTATTCCAACTTTAGAAAAATCGTTTGAAGCATTTAATCCTGCTAAACTACCAAATTGGCGTCCTGAAATTGCAAATGCAAGTGGCTTAAATGTTGCCGCTCAATTTTTGGTAGATCAAGATGGAACTATTTACAGTTTGTTGCCTGAAACTTATATGGCACGGCATGTAATTGGGTTAAATCATTGTGCAATTGGCATTGAAAATGTAGGTGGTACAGGAGATAAAAAATTAACAAAAGCGCAGTTAAAATCGAATATCAAATTAATTCGCTATTTAAAAAAGAAATACACAGAGATAGATTATGTTATCGGTCATTTTGAATATACTAACTTTGAAGGGCACGAATTGTGGTTGGAAAAAGATGCAGGATATCGGACAGAAAAAACAGATCCCGGAGTTGGTTTTATAAATACCATCCGTAAAAAAACGGCAAAATACAAATGGAAAACTGTTCCTGAAAAAGAAAATAAAGTGTAGACAATTATTTTAATTAAATAAAATTATCTTGCCTAAATACTAATACAATATATCAAACTAATCCATTCATGAAAAACCTGTTCTTACTATTTTTATTTATTCCTTTGTGGGGTCTTTGTCAAAACAATACGATTAGTGAAAATCTATTTGCTAATTATGACAACTTTAAAGAAACTTCTCTAAATAAAAGAAGATTCAAACACACAGATATCCAACCCTTAATTGAAAACCTAAAATCGATAAATGGATTCGATATTACTGTTTTGGGAAAATCGATAGAAGGTAGAACAATTTCCATGATAAGTATAGGGTCGGGTAAAACAAATGTATTGCTTTGGTCTCAAATGCACGGTGATGAATCTACAGCCACAATGGCTATTTTTGATATAATTAATTATTTAAAAACCAATAAAGTATCTCTTGAAAATATTAAACTTCATTTTATCCCGATGCTAAACCCAGATGGTGCAGAAAAGTTTACCAGGAGAAACGCAATAGGAATAGACCTAAATCGAGATGCTGTTAGATTACAAAGTTCGGAAGCCAGAATATTAAAAGCAGCCCGAGATAGTTTGCAAGCCGATTTTGGTTTTAATTTACACGATCAAAGCAAGTATTACAATGCCAAACTCACTGAAAAACCAGCAACAATCTCATATCTGGCACCTGCCTATGATTACGAAAAAAACATCAATAAAACTAGGGCAAATGCGATGAAAATTATTGTCCAAATGAATGATATTATTCAAAAATACGCACCGGGTCAAGTTGGGAGGTACTCTGACGAATTTGAACCTAGGGCTTTTGGTGACAACATTCAAAAATGGGGTACCAGTACTATCTTAATTGAGTCTGGAGGATATAAAAACGATCCTGAAAAACAATTTATTAGAAAACTAAATTATGTTTCCATTCTTGCTGCTATTTATTCCATTTCTAATAAAAGTTATGAAAACATTTCTATAGGAAAATACAAAGCAATACCCAATAATGATAGAAAATTATTCGACCTAAAGATCACCAACTTAACTTTTACCTATTTGGGCGAAAAGTACACCGTAGATTTAGGAATTTACAATGTCGAAAAAGAAAATAAGGACCATTCTCAATTTTACAATATTGGAAGAATAAGCGATATTGGAGATCTTTCAACTTATTACGGTTACCAAACCATTGATGCCGAAAAATTTATATTCCAACCAGATAAAACTTACCCCAAAATCATTCAAAATTTCGAAGAATTCAAGAAATTGGATTTTAAAAATATCTTGAACCAAGGATATACTACAATTAGTATTGATTCATTGCCCCCGGAAATTAAATTTATTCAATATCCGGTAAACATTATTAATGCAAGTAATATTGCCATTCTTAAAAATAATACAATTCCTAAACCTCCTTTAAACATTGGATCTAATCCAACATTTTTATTATATAAAAATGATAAAGTTGTTTATGCTGTAATTAATGGATTTGTATATGATATGAGCAATAATAAAAATAATATAATAAATGGTATTGTAAAATAGCAAAATTCTATTTGTGTTAAAAACCAATGAAAGAATCAAGATCTTGACTTATTACAAAATTTTCTTTTTCCTTTTTATATCATTTCCTGTATTGGGTCAAATTACAAGGCTTAAAATTATTGATTTTGATAATTCTATCGAGATTCCAAATGTTCAAATTGTTAATTCTGATTTAAATTTTTCAGATACAACCAATATAAATGGTGAATATAGTATTGAATTTGAAGGTGTATATACTTTTTCAAAAAAAGGATACCATTCAAAAACTGTTTCTATTTCATACGAAAAGTTATTAATTATTACTTTAGAAATAAAACCTGAGCTTTTAAACGAAGTATTGCTTAGTACCAGTAATTTACAAAACTCATCAAAAACATTTGATGGTGCCATAACTATAATTCCATTCAAAGAAATTAGTCGAAACAATACGGTAAATATTGCACCCATTCTCAATACTGTTGCAGGAGTTCATATGCAAAATGGCACATTAAATACAAATAGAATTACAATAAGGGGCATTGGCTCTAGAAATCTATTTGGAACCAGTAAGATTAGAGCCTATTACCAAGATATCCCGCTAACAAATGGATCCGGTGAGTCAACCATTGAAGATATAGAAATGAATGCCTTGGGGCGAATTGAAGTTTTAAAGGGCCCATCTTCCAGTATTTATGGAGCCGGGTTAGGTGGCACAATACAATTAATTCCTGCTAAAGGTCAATTTGATAAAATATCTTTAAGTAGTGGCTATCTTTTTGGCTCCTTTGGGTTACAAAAGTTTACGACTCAATTCAATTTTGGAAATTTAACAAATACGGTCAATTTAAACTATTCAATTACAAAAAGTGATGGGTATAGAGATAATAATGAACTCGACAGACAAGTTATTTCATTAACCACCAGTCATTATTTAAATAATGCAAATAAGATTATTACTATTGCTAATTTTATTGATTTAAAAGCTTTTATTCCAAGTTCTTTAAATGAAGAAGATTATTTGAATAATCCCGAAAATGCTTCTTTTACCTGGGGAAGGTCTAAAGGTTTTGAAGATTATAAAAAAGGGCTTCTCGGAATTTCTTGGGAACATAATTACAATTCAATTACCAAACAATATACAAGTGTATTTGCCTCTTTTTTAGATTCTTACGAGCCTCGTCCGTTTAATATACTAAAAGAAAACACCAATGCAATTGGATTGAGGACCAGAGTTTTATCTGAAATAAAATTATTTCAAAAAAGTTTGAAATGGACTTTTGGTGGAGAGCTTTTTAAAGATAAAAATGACTTGCAAACCTTTGAAAATCTATCTAAGGAATTTCCTCCCGGAACCGGAAGTGTACAAGGTGATATACTTAGTGATTTTATAGAAAATCGTACTTATTTTAATATTTTCATAGATTCAAAATATGCTGTTTTCAATAATTTCACCTTGAATTTCGGATTAAATTTTAACCAAACTTCATATAAATTGGATGATAATTTTTTAGATAATGATATTGATTTTAGTGGCAATTACAATTTTGGAGCCATTTTTTCGCCAAAATTTGGATTGACTTACCAAGTCAATAAAAACACAATGATCTATGGAACAATTAGTCATGGTTTCTCTCCACCAACACTGGAAGAAACACTTTTACCGGATGGTTTGATAAATACGAATATAAAACCCGAAACCGGATGGAATTACGAAATTGGTAGTAAAGGTAAATTCTTAAATAATATTTTTTCATATGACTTGGCCCTTTTTCAAATGAATGTAAAAGATCTTCTGGTAGCGAGGCGCACATCCGATGATGAATTTATAGGTGTAAATGCGGGGAAAACACTTTATAACGGAGTTGAATTAACCCTAAATTATAACTTAATTGATGGAAAAAAAGTTAAACTATCGCATTTAAACTCCGTGACTTATAATGATTTTAATTTTTTAGAATTTACCGATCTGGATAATGATTATTCCGGTAATCAATTAACAGGTGTTCCAGAATTTACACTTAACTCACGTCTTAATTTAGAGTACTCACTTGGGTTTTACGGTTTTTTATCTTACAATTACATTGGTGCAATGCCCATAAGAGATGATAACTCAATTTACTCAGATAGTTATCAAGTAGTAAATACCAAAGTAGGTTACAGATCAAATAGAAATAAAAAATTACAATTTGATATATTTATTGGAATCAATAATTTATTTAATGAAAAGTATGCCTCCATGCTACTTATTAATGCAGGAAGTTTTGCTGGTAATGCGCCAAGATATTATTATCCTGGTGAACCGGTAAATTTCTATTCTGGACTAAATTTAAAATATACATTTTAAAATGTTGTATTTTTATAACTTAAACCTTCTTCAAATATAAAACTAATGAAAAAACTAAACTTTCTTTTAATCATGCTCTCTTTCTTTATAGCTTCATGCCAAAATAAAGAAATTAGTTTCCAATCCGAATCTTTTAATTATAAAATTGAAACTGTTGTTGATGGATTAGATATTCCTTGGGGAATGGCATTTCTACCCGATGGATCCATTCTAATAAGTGAGCAAGAAGGTAAACTAATTAGATTTAAGAATGGTAAAAAATTCTCTGTTGAAAACGCTCCCAAAGTATTTTACGAGAATCAAGGTGGCTTATTAGACATCGCTTTACATCCTAACTATGATCAAAATGGGTGGATCTATTTTTCTTTATCCGCTAATTTAGATAATGATAAAAAAGAAGGGAATACAACCATTATTAGAGCAAAGCTCGTTAACGATAAAATAATTGATCAAGAAATTCTATATAAAGCGATCCCAAATACAAAAGTAGGCCGGCATTTTGGATCACGTCTCCAATTTGATCGTGATGGTTATTTGTTTTTTTCAATAGGAGATAGGGGTAATCGAGATGTAAACCCACAAGATATAACCAGAGATGGTGGGAAAATTTACAGGATTTATGACGATGGAAGAATTCCGGAAGACAATCCTTTCTTCAATACAAAAAATGCCAAAAAAGCCATTTATTCATATGGTCATAGAAACCCTCAGGGAATGACAATTCATCCCCAAACGGGAAAAATATGGACACATGAACACGGGCCAAAAGGTGGAGATGAAATCAATATTATTAAAGCCGGAAAAAATTATGGCTGGCCAAAAATTACTTATGGCATCAATTATGACGGAAGCATCATGACCGAAGATACAGCTCTGCCGGGAATGGAGCAACCTTTACACTATTGGGTACCATCTATCGCTCCCAGTGGAATGGATTTTGTTACAAGTGATAAATATCCGGCATGGAAAGGTAATATTTTAGTGGGTTCATTAAAATTTAAATACCTCAATCGTGTGGTTCTTAAAAATAATAAAGTGGTAAAAGAAGAAAAGTTATTAGAAAACCTGGGGCGAGTTCGAACTGTAAAACAGGCTCCAGATGGTTTTATTTATGTAGCTATTGAACAATTGGGAATTGTTAAGATTGTACCAGAATAAAGTTCGTACTAAAACCTTAAAATTTTTATTTGTTTATGGATTTGTCAAAATATATAAAAAATATTTATTCTAAATTTCCATATGCTCAGCAGTATGAAAATCCATGGAATATTATTACTAACTTAAACCAAATTATCGAATCTATTCAATCTCAACTTCCCAAAAATGAATTTATAATAAAAAATGGAATTGCAATTCACCACTCAGCTATAATCGAAAACAATGTTAGCCTTAAAAAGAACACAATCGTTGGCGAAAAAAGTATAATTAAATCAGGATCATATTTAAGAAGTGGTGTTTATATTGGGAAAAGAGTAAGTGTTGGCGCAAACTGTGAAATAAAACAAAGTATAGTTTTTGACAAATCAAGAGTTGCTCACCTCAATTATGTTGGTAATTCTATTCTTGGCGAAGACGTAAACATAGAAGCAGGTGTAATTCTGGCCAATCATTATAACGAAAAAAAGAATAAAAAAATTCAAGTTGTTATAAACAATTCAATAATTGATACTTATGTAACAAAATTTGGGTCATTAATTGGGGATCAATCAAAGATAGGAGCAAACTCAGTTCTAAATCCGGGTACCATTTTAGAAAGCAATTCTATAGTTGGAAGATTAATTCATGTACATCAGCTGCAAGAAAAAACTTAAGCAATAGTAAACCTCACAACTCCTGTACAAAGGATTTTTATTTAACTAAAAAACAGGAGTCAAAATCTCCTATCTTCCGTATCTTTACAAATCAATTTTACTTAGAATTACAATGCATAAAAAAGTTATATTAATTATACTTGATGGATGGGGAGAAACCCAAAATCCGGATGTGTCTGCCCTTTATAAAGCAAAAACTCCTTTTTTTGATTCATTAATTGAAAATTATCCTAATGCCAGTTTACGAACAGATGGTTTACATGTGGGTTTACCGGAAGGGCAAATGGGAAATTCTGAGGTTGGGCATATGAATCTGGGTGCTGGAAGAATTGTTTATCAAGATTTTGTAAAAATTAATAAAGCTGTCGCGGATGGTTCTATAGCTAAAGAAAAATCTTTGGTTGATGCATTTAATTATGCCAAAAAGAACAATAAAAAAGTCCATTTTTTAGGCTTGCTTTCAGATGGAGGAGTACATTCTCATATGAACCATATTAAAGGATTGATCAAAGCTTCCAATGAATTTGGATTAGATCAAGTTTACTTACACGCTTTTACAGATGGCAGAGATGTAGATCCTAAATCGGGAAAAGGATTTGTTGAGGATATAGTTCAATATATGGGCAAAACCACAGGAAAATTAGCAACTATTTGTGGTAGATATTATGCCATGGATAGAGATCAGCGTTGGGAACGCATCAAACTGTCTTATGATGCCATGGTAAACGGAATTGGTGAAAAATCACATGACGGAGTTAAGAGTATGCAAACCAGCTATGACCAAGGTGTAACCGATGAATTTGTAAAACCAATCGTTATGATTGATGAAAGTCAAAATCCGGTGGCAACCATTGAAGAGGGAGATGTTATTATCTTTTTTAATTTTAGAACAGACCGGGGGAGGCAATTGACCCGTGTTCTAACACAAGAAAATTTTCAGGAATTCAATATGCATACTATTCCATTGCATTATGTAACCATGACCAATTATGACAATTCCTTTAAAAATATTTCTGTAATTTACCCTAAAGATAATCTGCATCACACTTTAGGAGAAGTTTTAGAAAAGAACCATAAAAAACAAATTCGAATAGCAGAAACAGAAAAATACCCTCATGTTACTTTTTTCTTTTCAGGAGGAAGAGAAAAAGAATTCGATGGTGAAAAACGATTATTATGCCCTTCACCAAAAGTAGCAACTTACGATTTACAACCCGAAATGAGTGCAAAAGATATCGAGGAAGCCATTGTACCTGAGTTAGAAAAACAAGAAGCCGACTTTATTTGTTTGAATTTTGCAAATACCGATATGGTTGGACATACCGGAATAATAGAGGCAGCTATGAAGGCTGCAGAAGCTGTTGACCATTGTTTAATGCATGTTGTTCAGACAGCTTTATCAAATAATTATACCAGTATTATAATTGCAGATCACGGTAATAGTGAAACGATGATCAATGAAGATGGAACACCAAATACAGCACACACAACCAATCCTGTTCCAATAATATTAGTAGAGAAAAACAAAGAAAATGATATTAAAAATGGAGTTCTTGGAGATATCGCACCAACAATACTTGATTTAATCGAAATAAAGCAACCCAAGGAAATGACACGAAAATCACTTTTAGTAAAATCCTTTGTTTGATAAAATATAAAATTAAATAATTTAAAAGATAATGATCAATTTTACGTTTGAATAATAAGATCTAACTAATAGTTTATTATTTTATTTATTCGTTAGATTTGATAAATACAAATTAAAAAAAATGCTACCAAAAAATTCTTTATTAATAGCTGTTGATTTCGATGGAACAATCGTTGAAGATGAATATCCAAAAGTGGGACCGGCAAAAATTTTTGCTTTCGATACCTTACTTGAATTACAAAAAAAAGGTCATCGGTTAATCTTATGGACCTACAGGTACGGAGACCGTTTGCAAGATGCTGTTGATTTTTGTTCTAAAAATGGTTTGGAATTCTATGCGGTAAACAAAAGCTATCCGGAAGAGAAATACGATGGAGCGATAAGTAGAAAGGTAAATGCAGATGTTTTTATAGACGACCGAAATGTTGGCGGGCTATTGGGATGGGGTGAAATTTACCAACAGCTTTTAAAAACCGAAAAACCGAAAGAGCATAAAATTAAAAAAGGTTTATTTGGCTTTTTTAAAGGTTAGTATTTTAATATTAATTTTTTAAAACTTTTTTCTCAATGTCTTCTCTATGTGAAGGATGAGCTATTTTTATTAAGGCCTTCTCTCTTTTTTCTAAAGTTTTACCATATAAATTTGCTACACCGTATTCGGTAACCACATAATGTACATTTGCCCTTGTAGTTACAACACCTGCTCCTTTTTTTAAATAAGGTACAATTCTGCTAATTCCACTTTTTGTTGTAGAAGGCAATGCAATAATCGCTTTTCCCCCTTCACTAAGACTAGCTCCTCTAATAAAATCAACTTGTCCGCCTACACCCGAATATAATTTTGTTCCAATAGAATCTGCACAAACTTGGCCAGATAGGTCTACTTCAACCGCAGAATTGATAGCTACCATTTTTCTATTTTGACGTATAATTGAAACATCATTCACATAATCTGCTGTTCTCATTTCTATAAAAGGATTGTCGTCTACATAATCATATAATTTTTTAGTTCCCATTAAAAAAGTGGCCATAGCCCTACCCGGATTAACACCTTTATAATTGCCGTTAATTACATCTTTTAAAATAAGATCAATAACTCCATCAGAAATCATTTCAGAGTGCAATCCAAGATCTTTATGGTTTCCTAATCTTTGTAATACTGCATTGGGAATATTTCCAATACCTAATTGTAAAGTACTTCTGTCATCTATCATTTCAGCAATATATCCTCCAATTTTTCTCTCTACATCTGTAATTTTCGGGATCTCTATTTCATAAATCTTCTCATTTACTTCAACAAAAGAATTTAATTCGGAAATATGAATAATTCCATCACCATGCGTTCTAGGCATATTAACATTAATTTGAGCTATTACATGGGTCGCATTTTCTATAGCTGCAATCGTTGCCATTACAGTTGTACCCAAAGAACAATATCCATGTTTGTCTGGTGGTGATACTTGTATCAAAGTAACATCAATATCTATAATATTTCTTTTAAACAGAATGGGCAGTTCACTTAAAAAAACAGGTGTATAAGATCCGTTACCAGCCTCTAGAGTATGCCTTACATTACTTCCCAGAAAAAATGAATTTACATGAAAGCTCTCTTTTAAATCGGGATTAGCATATGGTGCATCGCCTTCTGTATGTAAGTGACAAACCTCTACATTTCTCAACTCATCACTCCTTTCTGTCATCGCTTTTATTAAAGCCCTTGGTGTTGCAGCTGCTGCTTGAACAAAAACTCTGTCATTCGATTTAATGATTTTAACGGCTTCTTGTGGACTAACAGATTTGTACATTTTTTAAAAATATTTATGCTATAAAGCTACAAATTTGATTTTGATTCTAGATTTTTTCTTGCCTTTTTACACATAAATATTTCCGACTTTTTAAGTACCTTTGTAAGCTGAAAAATGTCTTTTAATGATTAAAATTAAAACTTTGGAGGAAATTGAATTGATGCGCGAAAGTGCCTTAATTGTTTCTAAAACATTAGGTGAAATAGCAAAAGAGATCCAGCCTGGAGTTACAACCTTAGAATTAGATAAAATAGCAGAAGAACACATTCGAGATCACGGTGCTATTCCCGGGTTTTTAGGACTATATGATTTTCCTAACACCCTATGTATGAGTCCAAATGAACAAGTAGTGCACGGTATACCGAATAAGGAGCCCTTAAAGGAAGGAGATATTATTTCGGTGGATTGTGGTGCTTTGAAAAATGGGTTTTATGGCGACCATGCGTATACTTTTGAAATTGGTGAAGTTGCCGAAGAAACAAAAAAATTATTGAAAATAACCAAAGAAAGTTTATATATAGGCATTAGAGAATTTCGAGTTGGTAACCGGGTTGGAGATGTGGGCTATGCCATTCAAAACTATACCGAAAAATACGGTTATGGCGTTGTTCGAGAATTAGTAGGTCATGGCTTGGGAAAAGAAATGCATGAAGACCCTGAAATGCCAAATTACGGTAGACGAGGTAAGGGCAAAAAGTTTAAAGAAGGTATGGTGGTGGCAATCGAGCCCATGATTAATTTAGGTACTCATAGAGTCAAACAATTTAGTGATGGCTGGACCATCAAAACCATTGACCTTAAACCAAGTGCGCATTTCGAGCATGATGTTGCTATTCTAAACGGTAAACCGGAATTGCTTTCTACTTTTAAATATATTTATGATGCATTGGGTATTGTAAGTGATGAAGAAAAAGAATTCAAACAATAGCTATTTCGCAGAGATACGCAAAGAAGCACTGAGGTACACAGAGATAAAATGATAAACAATAAACTTACTGAAAAAATTATTGGTGCAGCTATAGAAGTTCATAGAACTCTAGGACCTGGTTTATTAGAATCTGCTTATCAAGAATGTTTACTTTTTGAATTAAAATCTTTAGGCCTTGAAGTAGAAAAAGAAAAAACGTTGCCTATAATTTATAAAGATATAAAGTTAGATCATGGATACAGAATTGACTTACTCGTTGAAAATAAAATTGTTTTAGAACTTAAAACAGTTGAGTTTTTAACAGATGTACACACAGCACAAATACTAACCTATTTAAAACTTGGAAATTATCCTTTGGGGTTATTAATTAATTTTCATACTAAACTTCTAAAAAACGGATTAAAAAGATTTATTAACTCAACTCAGTGAATCTCTGTTTGAGCTCTGAGTAACTCTGCGATACAACTTGAAACTATTTAAATACATATTAAATACAATTCCTCGACCTTACTTAATCAAGCTAAGTTATTTAGCAAGTCCTGTTTTAACTTTATGGTTAAAAGGAAATAAATATACCGACCCTATCGACGGAAAAAGTTTTCGAAAATTTTTACCATATGGCTATGGCAAACAAAGGCCAAATGTTTTATCACCAAGCACCCTATCTTTAGAACGTCACCGTTTAATATGGCTTTATCTTAAAAATAAAACTGACTTTTTTACAAAACAAATAAAAGTATTACACATGGCTCCTGAACAATGTTTTTTAGATATTTTTAAAAAGTTAAAAAATTTAGAATACACTACGGCCGACCTGTATTCACCTATTGTAGATATCAAAGCAGATATTTTAGAATTGCCTTTTGAAGATAATAGTTTTGATTTTATCTTGTGCAATCATGTACTTGAGCATATTGAAGATGACAACAAAGCAATGAGTGAATTATTTCGAGTTCTAAAACCCGGTGGAACGGGTATTTATCAAATACCTCAAGATCTCACTTTAGAAAAAACCTATGAAGATTCGAGTATTACTTCCGCCGAAGAGCGAGCAAAACATTTTGGACAATATGACCATGTACGAGTATATGGAAAAGATTATTTCGATAGGTTAAGAAAAGTAGGATTTACCGTTGATGAAGTTGATTATTCTAAATCAATTACTCCAGAATTAGTAGATAAATATCGACTGGTTAGAGGTGAGATTTTACCCGTTTGCTATAAAAATTGAATTTCCTCTTTACAGTTCTTTTAAATCCTCCTCATTCATCCATCCTGTTTTACCATCAGCTATTTTAATCTTTTTCCAATTATCTAAAGATTCTAATATTTGAACCTTAGTTCCTTCATGTAATTCAAAATTTACATCACTAGAAATGGTAGGAGCACTTTTTATTTTTGTTTGAGAGGCAAAAATAATCCCGTAATAAGTACTTTTTATATAAGTGTAATTTTTAAAAGCGAAAAAAACACTCAAGCTTACGAATATTACACTTAATATACTGGTTATAAAATAGATACGTTTTTTGCTTGTACTATAGGAAAAGTGGTATAGTAAAAATAAAACCGAAAATAAAAAAGCAAGGCCAACAGCAATTTTTGCCCAGGTATTATAAGTAAATCTCAGTATAATACTATCTCTAAATCTTTGACCCAGACTCTTGGGTAAGGCTTCAATATTGTCTAAGATCATTCGTTGTGCAAAGCTTAAATTAAAGGATATATCTTTATCATTTGGATCTAATTGTAAGGCTTTTTCGTAATAATAAATCGAAGGTGCAACCTGATTGGTCTTGTAATAAATATTGGCCATGTTATAGAACAATTCTCCCGACTCTACATGATTACTCTCAATTTCTTCATACAACTTCAAAGCTTCGATATAGCTCTCTTGCTGGTATAATTTATTTGCCTCTACAAATAAGCTATCCAGATTTTGAGCCAGGCCATTAACTCCTATAAGTAATATTAAAAAGAAAATCAATTTTTTCATTTAATCTATTTGTAATTTATCTGTCTATTGTCTAACGTTAATTTTCATCACAACTGTTTATCAATTTTAGCAATTACTTCCTTAGCCTTTTCATAATCTTCTTTCATTAAAACATTTGTAGTTGGAGCATATCTGGCAAAGTCACTATTGTTTAAAACTATTTTAAACTCTTCAATAACTGCCTCATCTACTTTTCTATTTTTTAATATTTCCGCTATTTTATCTTTACTAATATCGAATGTTTCTACGTGTAATTTTGCTTTTAAATAATTGTGTAATGCTCTTTCCAAGGCTATATAAAATTCCTCTTTTTTACCCAATACTTTTCTTGCCTGCGATAAATATTTTCTAGCCAATTTATCGGCCTTTCTTCTTTTGTTTCCAACAATATCGCTATCTCTTTCTTTCTTCTTTTTACCAATAAAAATACCTAATGGAATAGAGAGTAAGGGTAATATCAATAAAATATAATACAAATTAGAACCATAAAAATCTGCTTCTTTGTCAACAGAAACAAAATCGGTTTTTAAGTGAATATATCGTATGCTACTTTCACTACTAATTACATTTTGTTTATTGCCTGTTAATCCGTCATCATTTGAAATAGCTCTACCTTGTAATGCATTTAAAATCAATGGTTCTGTATTAACAGTAATGTATCTTTCTTCTTTCGGGTTAAAATAAGAAAAAGTAACACCGGGAATTTTAAACTTCCCTCTAAATTGAGGAACCACGGCATATTGATCGTATATTTTTCCTCTTAGACCGCTTAAAGTAGTTTTAATATTTTCTTTGTGTTCAGGTTCGTATTTTTCCAAACCTTTTGGGGTTTCAAACCCCGGTAATTTCACTAGTTTTAAGTTTCCTTTTCCTGAAAGTTCAACTTTTATTTGTGCAGATTCGTTTGCATTTAAACTGGTTTTATTTGTGCTTACACTAAATTCGTATTCACCAACTGCTCCATTAAAATTAAATGGTTTATTCTCAACAGGAAGCTCTTTCACTTGAACCACTTTTTTACCTGAAGTTAGAGTGAAGTTGATATCATTCATTAGCATATTTCCAAAAAAATCTCTTCTGCCAATTGGTATTCCGGCAGTTATTTCCATTTCCATTGGTTCAATTACCAGTTTTCCCGCTTTATGCGGAATTAATACCGTTTTTCTAACAATTACATATCGATGTGGTTTGCCACCATAAGTGCCATTTCTTGCAACCCATTTTTTTACATCTATACTTTGATTCCAAAAACCACTAAAAGAAGGTGATGATACTTCTCTTGTGTTTTGAACATTAACTTTACCCACATTAACATATAACTTATATACAACCGAAATACTTTCGCCTACATATGGGTTTGTATTCGAAATTTCTGCAACCAAATGAATGTTTTGTGAAGCTACATATCTTGGATCATCCGGATCTTCGGGGATTTGAATTGCATCTGTAACGGAAACTTTTATAGTATTTGTTTTAATAATTTGTCCGTTATAAGTTATACTTGCAGATGAAATGGTAAATGTTCCTTTTACAGTTGGTTGAATTATATAGGTATACGTTAATTTATAAGCTGTTTTACCATTTATTGATGAAAAACTGGTTGCCTGACTAGGGCCTGCAAGGACCTTAAAATTATTAAAATCGGGTGGTGTAAAGTTATCTGCACCTTGCTTATTTATTGAAAATTCGATTCGCAACCTCTCATTCAATCCCAATTCTGTTTTACTAACAGCAGTCTTAAACGTTACTTGAGCAAGTACATTTTGTACAAAAAACAATAGAATCAATATGTGAAAATAATTTCTTTTCATATAGTCTTACCAATCTTTTTCTTTTTTCACTTTTCGCCCTCTTTCTTTTCTGGCATTTACTTTTTTCTGGGTTTTGTTTTCTTCATTATTCATCGCTTCTAAAAGCTGTTGAATTTGTTGCTGACTTAATTTATTAGGCTGAGGTTTGGGTTGTTGCTTATTTTTCTGTTCATCTTTACCCCCTTTATTCTCATCTTTTTTATCTTTATTGTCATCTCCTTTATTTTGATCTTTGTCTTTTTGTTTATCGTCTCCCTGATCTTTTTTCTTATCTTTATTTTGATCGTTCTTATCGTTATTCTTGTCTTTTTTCTTATCCTTATTTTTATCTTTACCATTATTCTGTTGCTCGTCTTTTTTTAATTTTTGAGCCAATGCTAAATTATATCTGGTTTCTTCGTCGGTTGGATTGAGCAATAATGATTTTTTGTAAGAGGCAATAGCCTTATCATATTGCTTTTGTTTCATAGATACATTACCAATATTATGATAGGTTTTAGATTTCGTTTCCAGATCGTTTGTAGATTTGGCTACCAATTCATATTGTGGTAAGGCTTCTTTAAATCTATTTTGTTCATATACTGCATTACCTAAATTATAGCCGGCAGTTTCGTAATGCGGATTTTTCTTCAATGCCTTTTTATATTTGACTTCTGCATCTACAAATCTTTTTTGTTTATACAGATCATTTCCTGTTCTTAAAATTTTCTTCTCTTCAACCTTTATTTTAACAGGCTTTTCTTTTTCCTGAGAAAAAGTCAAAAACGGAATTATCAACAAAAAATAAATTATATGTTTCATATTACTCTTCTGAATTAGCTTCGTTAAACAAATTTAGTTTTTGAATCCACTTTGTTTTTTTACTTAATAAAAATACATCTATTATTAAAAATACTAGTCCGATTGCTACAAACCACTGAAACTGATCTTTAAAATCTGAAAATTGTTTGGTTTCAAACTCCTTCTTGTCTGCCTTTAAAAGCAATTCTTCTACATACTCAATAGTTTTAGAAGTTTTGTTGCCAAAAATATACTTTCCTTTACCATTCCTTGCTATTTCTTTTAAAGTTTCAACATTCAGCTTGGTGATCACAACTTCATCTTTATTATCTTTTTTGTAACCAATGAACTTACCATTTCTTTTAATTGGTATTGGAGCTCCTTTATTAGATCCAATTCCTATAGTATAGGTTTTAATTCCTTCATTTAAAATTTCTTTAGCAACACTACTTGAATTTTTCTCATGATCTTCTCCATCTGAAACTATAAATAAAAATCTATTCGTTTGTGTATCATCGTCAAAAAATGTTTTGGCTAGTTTTAATGCTTCATTAATGGCTGTTCCCTGAGAAGATACCAAATCGGGGCCGGCATTTTGCAAAAACATTTTCGCTGCACCTTGGTCTGTTGTTATAGGTAGTAATGGGTAAGCATTACCCGCATATATAATTATTCCTACTCTATCACTTCCCAGCTTATCTATAATTTTAGAAATTATTTGTTTTGCTTTTTCCAAGCGATTGGGAGCAATATCTTCTGCCAACATACTTTTCGATACATCTAAGGCAAATACAATATCTACTCCTTGTCTTTTAATCGTTTTTAATTGGGTTCCCATTTTTGGGTTTACCAAAGCCAAGATTAAAAAAGACAACCCGAGTGCTATTATTGAAATCTTTAAAATTGATTTAAATTTCGATTTTTCAGGGCTCAATTTTTTCAAAAGAGACAGGTCAGCAAATTCTTTTTGCTTTCTAATTTTCCAAAAAGAAACCAAAAGGTACAACACAACCAATATGGCAATACCTATAAATAAATAAAAATATTTTGGTTCTTCTAATTGATACATCTACTGTTGTTTATCTGTTTTTTGTTTAATTGTGCGTTTCTCAATGAGTTTATCATATTCGTAATCTTTGGAACCTGTTTCTTGTTCTATATAATTCTTTTCTTTTATAAAATTTAATTCTTTTGCAATAGTTACACAGTTATATAAAACTTCTAAATACTGTAAAACGCAATATCATTTCCATCATAATTAAAAAACCGGCTAAAAATATTAACGGTCTGTACTTTTCTTGGTAATTGTAATACTTAAATTCTTCGATTTTTGTTTTTTCTAACTTGTTTATTTCGTTGTAAATAGATTCTAATTTTTTATTTCCTGTTGCTCTAAAATATTTTCCATCTGTTTCATTAGCGATAAAACGCAAAAGGTCTTCATCAATTTCAACCGGAGCATTTCTAAAAATCAATTTCCCGTTTAGATCTTTAGCAACAGGAAATAAAGCTGTTCCATTTGTTCCCAATCCTATGGTATAAACTTTAATATTTAATTCTTTTGCCAGTTCTGTTGCTGTTTTGGGGTCGATAAATCCGGTATTATTTACACCATCTGTAAGTAATATTATCACTTTACTCTTTGCCTTACTATCTTTTAATCGGTTAACGGCAGAACCCAAGCCCATTCCTATAGCAGTTCCATCATCAATTTGCCCCCATTTTATTTTTCTAATTGTGTTTTTTACTATGGTCTTATCACTGGTGATAGGTGTTTGAGTAAAACTTTCGCCAGCATAAACTACAATTCCAATTCTATCATTAGGTCGTTTATTTACAAACTTGGT
>VAPL010143289.1_pt1 | contig 20957 bp, 19 predicted proteins | sample 3395061 | NCBI WGS metagenome assembly VAPL01 (sample SAMN08290444, study PRJNA428436) | hydrothermal vent metagenome | isolation source: Deep-sea hydrothermal vent chimney 2 | place: Pacific Ocean: Juan De Fuca Ridge | depth 2182 m m | reverse complement strand
TGATCGCACGATTTTCAAACGCTAGACGGCCTAATGTTGGTCACAGTTAAAGATCGCTAGGGATTGAGAGTTGAATCTTGGGTGCAAAATTAGTATGTTGATGCGGTCATTCAAACGCTAATGCTTAGCAAATATATTTTTTTCATGTATATTCCTAACGGATTAGATGAATGGTTTGATAAGTGTGTTTTTTATACCATAATGACAATTATTGATGGGGAGGCCTGTTTTAACCACATCGTCGATTTCAACTGGACATATAAATTCAGCAATATTAAAGTGGATATTTATTCTCATATTCGAGCGATGGGCGCCACACTTAGCATAACGAGCGTAGTAAACATCGGCCTTCCTAAGCGGAAGCGGAAACCAAACTGCAAAACAACGAAAATAGAGATACTGATTTCTTATCGTTACCCAGGGGCATACCAGGATGAAAGTGAGTCAAATACTTAAGCAAAAAGGGCTGGAAAGCTATAGTGTTAAGGCAGATGAATTATTAACCCATGCCGTCGAGTTAATGACAGATAATAAAGTCGGGTCGGTTATTGTGACCAGCAAAGATGGGGGCTTAGCAAGTATTGTTACCGAACGTGATGTGATGCATGCGGCACGCAAATACCAGGCGAACCTTTCTCAAGTAAAAATAAGCGATGTGATGGCGCCGGAATTGGTGACATGCACAGGTGAGGAGACACTTGAGGAAGCCATGGATATCATGATGAACAACTTGACAGGTCACCGCATACGACATATCCCTGTCGTAGACAATGGAAAATTTGTTGGTGTTATTTCCATCGGAGATATTGTTGAGTCACTCTTAAGCAAGGCTAAGTTCGAGAACAAGTTGCTTAAGAGCTATATTAAAAATTGGCCTGAAACAGAAGAAGGATAAATATAGACGGGATAACAGATTCTCAAGGCCTTAGTCGCCTTGAGAATACCCTTAGTAGCCCTCAACCTGTAGTTGGTTCTCATTAGCGAAGTCCATTAAAAATGAAAACAACATCGGCTCTTCATTTTCTAGACTTTTATCTAACACCACACAGTTTACGCCTTCTACCGTTGCCATTTTGACTTTTGGATGAAATTTAATGCGCCGTCCGGCAGTCGGAGTGCCAACGGCTGAAGTCAAACGCTGCGCCCAATCGCTCGGGCGAAAATTATCCCCATCTTTTGTTATTCCTTTGATAACGAACTTTCCAGTGAAATCGCTTTGTATCATTTTCTAAACCATGAAAGTGAATTTTGTCTGACAAGGTGTACGGTTATCTGTTGAGTCTTATTGCACGACACCCATAAGTTTATCGGTTATTTTTCATTCCCACCAGGAAACGATATTCCCCCATCATACCATGATAAGTCCGCGACAATTAACTTAATTTGAGCCTATCAGTGAGTTCCTGTGATGCCCGTGCTGTCTAACTATACTCAATAGTTGGGTAGGTTTGTTTAGTGCTTCATTTATTATGGAATCAAATGCATCATAATAGAATTCATAATTTTGAGTGAACAAACTCGATCTTAACGAGGCGAAGTCCAGCCCGTATAGCTAAAGGCTTTCGCCTATATGAGCGGTATCCAACAATCACGCTCACCAACCGATGAAATTTCCAATATCGTTCATCTATATTATAGCAGTCTGCGCCTGTAAATTTCTGATAAATCTTGTTACTTTTGAGGATTAATTTCCATTCTTTAAATGGTTTGACGGAGTTTGTCTTCAGCCTGATACCAATGAACATCGACTGGCGGATACAAAATGGAAATGGCTTGTGATTTATCAAAAGCATTGCCATCACCCATACGAAATACCACGATCAAAGCACCAACTATAGCGATCAATTATCACCCAATAATAATATTTAAAAAGTAGCCTAAGACGCGTTTGATCGATCAATGCGATGTGCATATTTTTACTTTTTTATTGATTATTTTGCTGTATTTGTGAATATTCACTGTTATTATCAGAGTGAAATATTGCTAAATTCCACCTCTAAAAGAAGAGCATGGCGAGCAGGGTTAACAAGCCGTTATTATGGGAAATTGTTCGACATTATAACCCGATTATATCAAGCCCGTGTGCCGGAATCCCTATTAGCGACGACCGAAAAGGAGTGATTAGCCCATCAACAAGATACCTTATAAAATGATGATCAGACGCTGTTAATTATTAAGGCGCAAAAGTAACAAAAAAGGAAACGATCATGTGGCCGTTGATTTTACGACTCGATATTTCAGGACAACCATTAGGTTGGGTACCGTGGCAAGATGCTGCTGTATTATACACGATAGGTAAGGTCGTTTGGACAACCGGCGAAAAAATATTGCGCATCCGTGGTGGCCGTAACCGATTTACCAATAAACAAACAGTCATGGACATTCACTCCATTGTTGCCTGCCGAGGGATGACGGCCGTGAATAAATTTTCTCTTGTACCACCCTTGAATAATCGGGAATTGTTTCGGCGTGATAGACATATGTGCTTATATTGTTTGAATTTGTTGTCCGATGATAAATTAACACGCGATCATGTGCATCCGATATCACGAGGTGGGTCGAATAACTGGACAAATGTTGTCACAGCTTGTCGACCATGTAATGAAAAAAAAGGGGCGCGTACCCCCGATGAGGCCAACATGAAATTGCATGCGGTGCCATACCCCCCTAATTTTGCGGAATGGCTAACGTTACGCAACCGGCGTATTCTGGCTGATCAGATGGCATTTTTGAAAACACGATTTATTGCGAAGCATGAACGTCATTTGTTTCGAGAACTGCGGTAATTTTTTTGTGAAGTAGTTCACCGAAATTGCAAAGCTTTTCGTGTATTATCAGTTACCATAGCCAGTGATTTTCCGATAGATGATACGTATCGTCTCTTTTTTTTGGTAGCGTTAAGCAAATATAGTTGTCTTATCAAGACTTGGTTAGCACAACCTAAAACTATCGTTCGCGCCTTTCCATTAGGAAAATTAGTGGTTGAAAAATAATAAAATCCATTATTTTTTTTTGCTGCGAAGAGGCTGTGTTATGAGCAAACGGATTGTGATTTTATGTGATGGAACTTGGAATGAGCCTGAACGAAGAAAAGGACAAAAATCTCCCTCAAATGTGCTAAAAATGGCTCGTGCTATTCAAGCACAAAGCCGTTCTGATTCGCTGGAGCAAGTCGTTTTCTATGATCGAGGGATTGGCACGGGAACCGTCGGCTGGATTGATAAATATATTGGTGGGGCCACCGGTCTGGGTATCTCAAGAAATATTGCCGAATGTTACCAATTTATTGCCAATAATTATGTACCGGGCGATGAGATTTTTTGTTTTGGTTTTAGCCGTGGCGCTTATACAGTGCGCTCACTTTGCGGCATGATGGAAGCGGTGGGCTTGCTTGCTAAAAAAGATTTGGGTTTCACTCAACAAGCCTACCGATATTATCGGACAAAAATCGATCGGCGCGCCTCACATCCATTTGCTCAAAAGGTAAATAATTTAACGATGATACGTCCTGTGATTAAATTTATTGGCGTATGGGATACCGTCGGAGCACTGGGCGTACCGGTACCTATTTTAAAACAAATTTCTCGCAAGCTTTGGGTTGGATTTCACGATACTTCGTTGTCGGATATCGTTGAAAATGCTTTTCATGCGGTGGCAATTGATGAGCAACGCCGCACTTTTGCGCCAGCACTTTGGACTAACCAGCAAGGGCAAAGAAGAGTTCAGCAAGTTTGGTTCACCGGTTCGCATCAAAATGTTGGCGGTGGTTTTAAGTCCACCGGATTGTCGGATATTGCTTTTTACTGGTTAGCTAACCGAGCTAAGGAATGCGGTCTGATCTTAAGTGATGACTATTTAACGGCAAATATTCACCCGGATTTTATGGGAGAAATTGAAGACTCTTATTCTTTCTTTTACAAGGTGTTGGAAAAGTTAAGAATGCCTGCTTTACTTAGAAATATCGGGAATGAACGCTATATCGGTGAAATGATCCACGAAAGTGTGTTAACTCGAATAAAAAATGATAAAAAATACATGCCAAAAAATATTTTGGGCGATAGAAAACACGTTAACAATCTTATAATCACACGTAATGGCCGTGATTACGTCGCACGTGATGGCGTTGGTATTCCCATTTTTAGAGAGCGAAAGCTAACACGCGTTACAGGAGGGGATACACCCGCCAAATTAGCGATTGGCGGGCGGCCATCCATGGAATGTGAAATCATCGATTGCAATCGCACGGGAGGTGCCAAACTGCGCCTGACCAATCCACTCAAACCCGGGGAAAATGCAAAGATTGAATCGTCAAACGTCGGTCAAAAAAAATGCCGGGTGGTATGGAGTCATAACAAAACCATGGGGGTACGTTTTATCAGTGAATAATGTCGATTTAATTTAGCCAAGCAATGGGATATATTTCATAATTAATGTCATCGAAAATTTAGGTGAAAAATCGGAACTATTTACGGAGTTTGCTCATCGGCGTCTTGGGTTGGTTAGCCGGTTGGTATTCGCATCGCTTTATTATCATGCCTGAATCGCTTGAAAAAATCGATGATCCAGTATTTCAACCGACTTTTCCCGTTGCTAAGCTACCAATAAAAAGATTAGAAGAACAACCAGACAATCCCTCCATCCAGCCCAAAATCTCTCCATTATCCGGTATTGAGCAATTCATCGGGCTATTACGTAACAATCAATTTGATGCCACCTTAGCGCGTTATACGCAAATTAATGAAGCAAATGACGAGCAAGAAAAAATAAGCTATCGCCAAGCACTTTTTGTTTTTATTCAAGAACTCAATCAATTAGGTGAAGTGGCCCGAGCACTTGAGCTGCTCACAGCGATTTATCCTGTTGAGTATAAAAATTTAGCCTATATGTTGCGCTTTGCGGAGGCTTTGAAGCGAAATTCCTTGTTCCTAAAATATATTGACATTTTATATGAAGCTAAAGCCCTTGCGTTTCGGGATCAAGAGATTACTCAGGTTACCCATCAAATACGGCAAGCGACTAGCGATTTTGCTCAACAGCTGACGGAACAAAAAGACCAAGCAACTTTAAAAAACTTATATCAAAAATTAATCAGGCTTGAGCCAAGTTATGCGCCTTATTATGTCGCCATGGCGAAAATTCACTTAGCGCTCAATGAAGATGATGCCGCCTATGAAACCATCCGATTAGTTAAACATGTGGCCGAGGTGGAAGCACAAGTCACCGATATTTTATTAGAACTAGAAAATAAAACCTCCCAGCCATCCTCATCTAGCGCCACCATTATTAGCATGGATCGCCATGGCGCCCATTATATTGTGACGGTCACCTTAGATAAGGCGGTGGAAGCCCGATTGCTGTTAGATACCGGGGCTTCATTGACGGTGATCAAGCCAGATATTGTACAAGCCACCGTTGATAATTTAACCAGTAACTCGCAACTTCAAACTTTTAATACCGCCAATGGCAGCCGACAAGCGCCGGTGCTGGTGTTGGATAGTTTGAGCATTAGCGATAAAACGGTCTATGATATTTCCATTGGTGTCTTTGATTTAGGCACCACGCCGGGTATTGATGGTTTATTGGGCATGAATTTCTTAAAACACTTTCGGTTTTTTGTTGATCAAGACAATGCCGAGCTACATTTACTCACGCGGGATTGAGAACAATAAACAGCCAAACGAGCGCATTCTGAGCGAGCGTAATACTTAGCGTATTATCGAGTGAAAAAAAATCAGTGTGAGATCAACAATCAAGCAAAATCGCCTGATCCGAGTGCGAAATGCCGGGTAACACCTAGCGTTCTGGAAATAAAGTTGCAATACCACGCAATTTATTAAAAAATAACGCTTATTTTGTTTCTCAGTTCAGGCAACCATCAATGGACAATACCCAACTACCTAATTTCTCGTTAGCCTATTATTCAGGGGACCGTAAAACAGGTTCCATCACAATCATTAACCATCAACATGGCAAGACATCCATCAACCATCTACCGGTCGATCCAGCGAGTCAATTAGACAAATTACGCAAGCCAATTTTAGTGGGCCTTGATGAAGCAAATCAGGTGATTTTGTTTGACCCAGAAAGCAAACAAGTCCGAATCCAAGCGGGTTTTCCAGCAGACACGTTTCCGGCGCATATTTATCCAGAGCCAAACACCCATCGTGATTGGTTTATGAATGATGGTGATAAACAAACAGGCAACGATACCGTGAACTGTGGTGAATCAGGATCATCAGTGACGGTGATTGAAAATACGACGAGCAATAAAGCAAGCTTTCTTAAAACCATTTGTGTGGGCCGTGGCCATCATCAAGCGGCTTTCGCTGAGCCATCAGTCGCCATGCCCCATATAGCACCTCGTGCCTATATCAGTAATTTAACCGATGGGACTATCTCGGTAATTGCTAATAACCCCACTGAGGATGAAAATTATCTCACTGTATTAGATACCATTAATCTATGTCAGCCAGAAAAAGAACAAAGCTCGGATCAATATTCGCCGAATAATGCCTTTCCGCATGGCCTCGTGTATTCACCATTATCCGGCAAGTTATATTGCTTAAATAATGGTTATGGCAATATTGCCGTGATTAATCCTGAAAATCATCAGATCGAAACACTGATCCCATTTAAAGGACATAGCAATCTTTTTGGTTCACCCGATGGACGGTATTTGATTGGACGTGGTGCGGATCGTAAATCAAATGCGAACCATGTGATTGCCAAAATAACCGCACTTGATGTCACCAGTCACGAAATTACCGATTCAATAGAATTGCAAGATATTTATCTGAGTAAGTATTTTTTCAGCCCAGCAGGTAAAAAACTGTATTTAACGACAGCCATATCGGGTAGTCCTGAACAGCAACAAAATTTGCAACCCGATGTACTATTAGTGTTTGATATGGCCGCCTTACCGAAAATTAAATTAATTGACCAGGTAAAGCTCGGTTCTGCATCAGGCACCTTAGACTTTCTCGTGCAAGATGGAAAAACAACACTGGTATTTTCTTCTAACTCTGAGGAGGGTGTGGTCGCCATCGTTGATGGAAACAACAATATTTTGTTAGATAAAATCCAAGTCAATAATGGCACGAATCATTCACGCTTATGGACCTTGAATCGACCATGAATACGGCTTGAGAACAAACCTAAATGGGCTAGGAATAACTGGCCCAGTTGACCCTCCATGTTTCCTTTATTCCTAAAAAAGATACTTAAGTAGGCCATTTTTTTGGCATGAATGGATACCTCTAACTGTTCTTATTCGGCCTCAGCAAATCACTTTTGCATTAAATAGGTGAACATTTCTCGGATGATGTTTGGGTTGCACCACAAATTACATTGATAAAAATCCAAGCTTCTGCATGGAGAGATACTCATTAAGGCGATAAATTTAGAATAAAGTGAGCGTATTGTTTTTTTATACAGCGACCAGCGTTATTTCATATTGAAAAACATCATGATAAACCATTACAATAAGCAAAAAATTAGGTTGTCAGATTTATTGATATTATGGGAGAAATTTACTGCGATCATGTGGTACAGTGCTGTCAAAAGGGTGCTGTTTTTTTGACGGGAAGGATGGTTGTTTTTTTGATTTAATTTGTTTTGTACACAAATAGCGAAAAGGAATGGGAAATTGAAAAATAAAATACGCTCTTTTAGCCTTTTTAATATCTTGTTGTTACCGTTGCTGACTGCTCAAGCAACAATTATTGATATCTCTAGAAATCCTGCAATACCACCAGGACCGGTTATTTATATGAGTGATGCAAGTGGCTGGCCGACGCCCTTATTTGATCCAGCAATAAATCCAAATGTACCCATAGCGCAAATAAAATTTGGAAAAATGGATTCGGTACGTGTCGCTCAGTCCATTGATTTAACATCACTCGACCGCTCCACGGATGCGATACAAGATACGGCCGGTAATGACATCTTGCGCTGGAGTGTCGGCTGGTGGTATGTACCGATAAATGATTATGTCGATTTTAGCCAATTTGAACTGAGCTGGGATAGTATTGACATTTCAAAATCCAATCCAGCAAACACTCAGTTGAATTTTTGGACCGACCTTCAATTTCCAAACACCAATATTCCGCTGGCTCCAGGCGATTGGTTTGCTGATATATATTTCAACGACCAGTATCAAATAAGTACCGGGTTTGTTGTCATTCCGATACCGACGACGCTAACATTGTTCGCCATGGGGCTGCCATTATTTTTTAGACGTGTTAAAAAATCAGCCTAGCAAATAATTTAAGCGACGCAAAATAACTCTTATCCACGCTTGCACTTGCTGTGGGCGTGTTTTACCCGCTAATAGGCGTCTGTGCAACCCAATGTCGGGTTTAACGCCCAATATTGATATAATCCAACCACTGAGCCTGGTAATAGATCAATTAACATTTGATACTCTTCATCATCCATGTCAAGTTCGCTATCGTCATGCTGAATGGCGAGTTTAGCAATCGGGGATAACAATACGTGTTCATCTTGAGGTAATTGATGCCAGTGCGCTTCATCTTGGCTAACTGCCAACATAAAGCCAAAGCACCATCCTTGGTGGGTTTCTAGGGTTTCGCCATCTTCTTCAATTTCAATTACCAGTGGGTCAAACGGTTGGCCCGTTTTGAGTACCGCCACAATATCGTGATATAAGCGCAATATCAATTCGCTCAGGCGTTGTTTTTCGTGTTCATCGACAAAATTTGGTTGCCCCCAAACTGACTCCATCCAGATGGGTTGATTGATTGGTACATGGCTAACGATCAACGAAGTAATAAAGCCGTGGGCTTCATCGATGGACAAGCAATTTTCATCTGAAAGTAAAAATTCATCAAGCTCGATGAATTCGTCATCACTAAGTGGTAAGTAAGTGGTTAATGACATCGAAATCATTCCTCTATAGGTCTATACCTAAAGCTCAAACGCTTTGGCTATAATACATTAAAAAATATAGATATTCATTTCAGTAATACCACCTGGATAAGTGGCGAAGGTTGATCCTCAGAAGTGATATATATGGATTTGCCATCAAAAGCATAAGTGATCGCTTCTGCTTGCTGTAATGGTGGAAAATCGATAATTTCAGGCACGCGAGAGAATGCCGTTACCCAATCTTCGGTTGGGCTTCGATGCAATAGATAAGCTCGACTATAGGTTAGAATCACGGCAGATTGTTGGTTCGGTGAAATCGACATATCGGTGACCAACCCACCGAAAACCTGTGTCGCATTACCGGTAAAAATGTTTGCTAACCGAGGTTGTATGATGTTGCTAATTTGAGTGATTTTTTTGGCGATGAATGGCAAAGATGCAGGCGTACTCGGCATTAAAGGTAATTCATATAAGCGAGCAGGCACGGTGCGCTTATTCAATACAAATATTTTATTGTTTGCTGCATCGATGGCAATGGATTCGGCATCTTGTGGTCCATCTTCATATTGATATGTGATTGTCCAGGCCGTTTGAATTGTTCTTTGACGATCAAATTTTCTGCTAATATCATCAGGTTCAGGCACAATATATAAGGTATAATGATCACGTTGAGCCCGATTGTCACCAATGTCAGCGATCAAGAGATATGGCATATTATTTAAACGAAACGAGGCGAGAGCTTCCCAGTCGTCATTTTGTGCGTTGTCAATAAGGTATTGTCCTTCCACACCGCCATTGACATTAATTGCATATATCTCTGCCGGATTATCGCTATCATTAATCGCCCATAACCGGTCAAGCAATAACGTTGATGCAGCTAACCCACTGATTTCTGACAAGGCATCATGCTCGATCCAGGCGACTTGCCTAACGCTTTCTATGGTCGCTGTTTTTAGTGTGGCTTGTGGAATAAATTGCTTGAACAGTGTACATGCGGCCATTGTCGCAATAGCTAAGCAAGCGACAATGACCTTTATATTGAGTCTTGTTGTCATATCTTATCAACATTGCTAAGCACGATCATGACGGATTTTCACACAATTACTTGGATTACTTACCACGGATACGCCTTTGAGTCTGATTGTTTTCTATGGTTTCTGATGTTGTCGTAATGGTTGGACTTTCGGGTAAATCCATGTATAAATATTGCTGACTCAGGTTATGTAATGCGATGACACCCGTACGACGCTCATTGCCGAGCGCATTAAACTCAAAACCAAAATATCGAAGGGGGCGAATATTTCCTCGTTCATCCCGATTGAAACGAATTTTCTTCAGGGATACCGTGCCATCAAGCAATTGAACATGCGCTTGCTGACATGCTTGACGAGCTAGATGCTCAGCCTGCTCACGAGACTGCATCGTTTTCCACCAAAACCAGATGACAACACCGCCAGCAAAACCCAAGATGATTTGCAGAAATTCCAATGAAGTATACCTTTTAATAATAATCGAGTCACAGCCCATATCGTCAATGCTGATATAAAGATACCATAAATATCAAGACGAGCTATATCCGAATGCGCGCTCACTATGAGCGAGTCTGTTTGCCACAGTATGTTTTTCATCCAAATAGGACAGCCTCCTGGTATCGAAGAATTGTGATAACACGTTGATTAAATAGTGAACTCCCTAAGAATTCATGGGCTCTAATTATACTTTGCATCGCTTAAACATCCCTATCACATGAGCTGATATGATGGGTATGTTTAAACCAATAACTGATAAGTAGCTATCCTATGTGCGGCATCAATATCATTTTTCATAACGATCGACAATCGATATCTACCGACGTACTTGAGAAAATGAATCAGGCACTCCATCATCGGGGGCCAGATGGTCAGGGAGTCAATATTATCAATCACATGGGTTTAGGTCATACTCGATTGAGTATTGTGGATATTGAAGGTGGAGCGCAACCTTTAGTCTCTCAAGATGGAAGATACAGTATCACCTTTAATGGTGAAATATATAATTATAAAGCGTTACGAAAACAGTTACAAACCGCCGGTTTTGAATTTAGAACAAAAACCGATACCGAGGTGATTTTGCATCTTTTTAGACAACTTGGTCAGGCTTGTTTAGCCTCGTTACGAGGCATGTTTGTCTTTGCCATTGCAGATCGCGCCACAGGATCGTTGTTCATTGCCAGAGATCGCTTAGGGATCAAGCCACTGTGCTATCATTGGAATGGTCAAACCCTCATTGCTGGATCTGAGATAAAATCAATTTTTGCTTCGGGTTATGTGCAACCGGAATTTAATTTGTGCTCTGTCCGGAATTTTTTCAACTATCAGTTTTCTGTGACCCCGAATACTGTTTTCAAAGATATTCTTGAATTACCGCCGGGACACTATATGGAAATATCGCCAGGAAGTAAACCCCGTTTAACCCAATATTGGGATTTGCAATTTCCGGAAGATGACGCCTATGAAAGTCTTGATGATGATTATTGGATTCCGCGTTTTGAAAAGGCATTACAGGCGGCGGCAGATTGTCATACCATTGGTGACGTCCCGATTGGTGCCTATTTATCCGGTGGCATTGATTCTTCAGCAACCACCTATTTACTGAAGAAATATTATCCTAAAAAATTCAATACATTTTCGATTCATCTCACCAACCCAAATTCTGATGAGTCCTATGCTTATCGCCCAGTGGCTAAGTTTTTAAAATTACCTAATAACGAACTAACGGTGGATGATGATGATTCGAATTTTTTAGACACACTCATTGAGTGTTGTTATTATTTAGAACAGCCACAACGTATGGCGGTGGATATTCCTTATTATTTACTCGCAAAACGTGCTCATGAATCCAAATATAAAGTGATATATACCGGGGATGGTGCTGATGAAATTCTTGCCGGTTATGATTGTTTTCGGCAATCGTCTATCAGGGTTTGGGGCAACCAATTAGCCCCTGAATATAATAAAAAGGATTATTATTTTTCTGAATTTTCAGATTTGTTCTCTTATGATTTTTTACATCTCCTATTAGCGTTGCATGAACCGAAAAAACAACAAGCTGTGCAGCAGAAGTTCGGGTTTTATCCCGTCTGGTATGATTTTTGGCAGATTATGGAATCTCAGTTGACAGGTGTTTTCAGTGATGAGTTATTACAAGCCACCCAGCATAATCATCAGATGGATACGCTTGCCGCCCAAGTAAAATCAAAAGTAGCGGGCTGGCACCCGCTCAATCAATCGTTGTATTTAGAAGCGAAAACCCGTTTGCCAAGTTGGATTCTCTGGAAAGGGGATCGTATTAATATGGCAAATAGTATCGAAGCACGTTTACCATTTCTTGATCATCCACTGGTAGAGTTAGTGAATAAGTTGCCTCCAGGGCTTAAACTCAATGAGATGGATGAAAAGTATATTCTGAAATCCATGGTATTTCGCCATTTACCCGAAATTCCCGGACAATATAAAAAAAGAGGCTTTTATACACCGATCAAAGAATGGCTATTCATGGGTGAAAAAGCCGATCGGCTTGCGCCTTATTTGTCGACGGATGCATTGCAAGAAGCAGGCTTATTTCAGCCCGATAAAATAAGCGCGATGCTGACAAAACTATCGCAACTACCGACACCGTCTAATATGAACGAATATTATCGTTGCATGCAATTGGAATGGATATTAATGTTAGTATTAACCACTCAAATATTACACAAGCTTTATATTAAAAAGACGGCCCCCTGTTTTATGCAATAGTTTGCACATTCCTTAGCATTCTGATCGAAAATTTTTCAGCCTGATCGTGTACATTGAACACTCGCCTCGCCAATGATGAATTGTTCGCCAAGTTGTTGGCAGCAGATTGTTTGGTATACACTAGTCTCTGAAACGTCATATTAAGCTATATTTTGCATCAGCGCTTGTGAAAATTGTGACGAGATTAATGCTCTCATCGGGTTTTCTAAACTTGAGCCATGCGGATGGTATGACTTAAGTGAATAATAATCACCTAGCTTGGTACAAAATCATAGGCGAGAAATGGGAAAAATAACAAAGTGATTCTCAAGTATTGATGACATCGCAAAATAACAAAGGTAGAAGCATCCAATGAATTGGTTATTTTTTACATGACTTGCAGGCAATGCACAAGAAAACGGTTATAAATAATTCGCTAGGTCGTCTGCGTCAGTTGAAGGCTGAAACTGAAGAGGAGTTAGCCAGACAGATTGTCAGGCTTGAACAGCAATGGAAAGCTGAGTGCCAGCAAGGCAAGCATCTGTCCGTTAAACATCGCATTGATTATGAAACGCTCCCAGAGCTTCAAGTGCACAAAACACCGGGGCCTTCATTCGAGGCGACGCGTATTAAAATACAGGCAAATCGTCAATCGATTGTGATTGGTGATTTGGCGAACCTGCTTATTGTTGCAGAAACAACCAACAATCGCCTATCTTGGGACAAATTACCCGAACGACTCCCCTATCCTAATCAACCACCAATCATGCCTGAGCCACCGGAATCCCCGAAGCCAGCCCATTTATTACCCCTACCAAATTTACCAAGGCGTATCCATAAGCATCAATTTATTGATGTGACGATACTGGATAATTTATTAGTTTTACCTTATTTTAAAAAAGTCAAAAAAGCCAGCGGCGCCTATGCACAAGCCATGCAACATTGGCAAAAACAATATAGCCAAGCAAGGCATGAATACAATAAAATTAAACAAGCTAACCGAACGGCGGAGTTGAAATACCAGGATGAAACCGATTATTGGGTTTCCCAATGGGCGACGATACAAAAGTGCTATACCACCGCTTATGATCAATGGCTGACAGACAAACAACAATATCATCAAAAATTTTCCTCGCTTAGCCTTGAAATGAAACGTTTGCAAGAAATGTATTATGCGGGCGAGCATGAGGCGATTAGATGTCATGCTCAATTGATATTGAGTCGTTCGGCCTATCCACCCGTGTTCCCAAGAAATTTTATGGTCGAGTATGATGCAGCTAATCGAATACTCTTCATTGACTATCAACTCCCGACATTCGATGGTATTGATATTTATAAAGTGACGGCCATTGGTCAAAAAGTACCGATTAGCGATCAGGAGCGGAAAAGCATGCAACAGAATATGCCTTATATGTTGGCATTGAGAACATTGCATGAAGTAATTGACGCCGATGAAATTGACGCGATTCGCGGCGTTGCTTTTAATGGCTGGACACAAAGTACGGAAAAGACAGAGACAACCATCGGCTATCAGCTTCCAATTTATGCAACGAAAGCGCAGATCGTTCAATTTCCTATCAGTCGATTAATTCCAAAAGACTGTTTCGTTCCACTCGCAAGCGATATGCAGCTAAAACAACTCGGCAACATTGTATTCCAGCCAACGCTAACATTATCTAATCGTCATAAGCACGGAAAAACGACACTTCATCAGAACCCATCTTATGAAGTCTATTCATCGAAATAAATCAAATGAATGTTGTGGTATTTGTTATATCGATTTTGTTATCTTTCGTGGCCAGCATTACTTATGCGGATAATGTATTGCCATCTGCAGCAAATACTGACACTTTAGTAGAACATGACCCATCCGGGAAAACTTTACCACCATTACCCACTAAGGATTCTGCACTCAATTTTACCTTAACAAGCCAAGAACAATATTGGCTAAAGCAACATCAAAATATACAACTCGGCGTGAATCCCCATTGGCCACCTTTTGAATTTATTGATCAACATGGAAAATACCGGGGATTAGGTGCAGATTATATTGGAAATTTAAACTCAACAGCCTGGGTGATGGATCAACTCGGTTTCTCAAATATCAAAGTGGCAGCCCCTACCCCTTATCAATTTCAACAGTCCATCGGAGTGCATAAAGATTGGCCTGAACTTGTTGACATTTTAGACAAAGCCATATCGCATATTTCGACTGAACAAAAAAATCAGATTAAACAACGTTGGTTTAGTGTTATTTTTGAGCATAAAGTGGATCATTGGGTCATTTGGCAAGCGATTTTTATTGTCACGGCGATCGCGATGAGTATTATCGGTGTTTTCTTATTTTGGAATCACCGCCTGCGGCAAGAAATTGATGCCAAACACCGGGCTGAAGCGGCTTGGCGAGGCAGCGAGCAACGTTTTCAAAATGCCATGGAAGCGGTGTCAGAAAGTATCTGGGAATGGGATTTGGTGACAGATGAAAGATACTTTACCGCTGGGCTTTTCTTTGGACTCCATTATCGATTGGCCGATATTCCCAACAATGAAACTGATTGGCAAGCTCTTATTCACCCAGATGACCAGTACCTGCGTTTACAAAACATGACTCAACACGAGCAAAATCCTGAAGAGCGTGACAACCTGCTCACCTTAGAGTATCGATTGCAACGAGCTGATGGAAGTTATGCACATATTTTGGTGAATAACCGAGTGACTGAACGCAATGAAGCAGGACGCCCGACTAAACGAGCAGGCACACTGCGTGATGTGACCGTCGATAAGGAAGCTGAAGCAAAAATCCAACGCTTGACGCAAGCCGTAGAGCAAAGTCCAGCCCTTGTGATCATAACAAATCCGCAGGGTGAGATTGAGTATGTTAATGGCAAACTCTTTGCCATGACCCATTATTCAAAACTAGAAGTCATTGGCAAACGTGCACGTATGCTCTTGTCAAACCAAGCTAATCCACGAGAACTCGTCGCACTAAGACAAGCCATGCGTGCGGGCAACGAATGGCATGGAGAACTCTTGCATCAAGGTAAAGCGGGTCAAACTTTTTGGGCAACAGTTTCCGTATCACCTATTTTTGATGGACATGACCAGCTCACCCATTTTATCAGCATCAATGAAGGTATTAGCGATCGTAAAAACGCAGAAAAAGCTCTCAGAAGTCGAGAAATTCAGTTAAAAACAATCCTCAATGAAATTCCACTTGCCATTGTTTTAGTGGATGAAAATGGTACGATTCTGATTGCTAACCCACAGGCAAACAAAGAAGTGAAAAGTCATAGCAGCATTGTTGGGCGAAATATGTTGAGCTTTTATGCGAACCCTCACCAGCGAAGCGAAGTGATTTCTCAACTGCAAACGAAAGGTCGTATTGACGGTATGCAGGTAAGTTATAAAACGGATCAAGGCGGTGTACTTGAAGGTTTAGTTTCTGTAATTCCGATACGTTATGGTGAGGAAACAGCTCGGCTAGGAGTGATGATCAATTTAACCGAGCGGCTACGTATCGAAAGAGAATTAGCCGAAGCCAAGGACGTGGCGGAAAAAGCCAATCGTATCAAAAGCCACTTTCTTGCAAGTATGAGTCACGAAATACGTACGCCAATGAATGCGATTATTGGCTTGACACGTATTGCATTGCAAACTGATTTGAATGAAAAACAACAAGACTATCTAACAAAAATTCAGTCTTCTGCCCAGGCCTTGCTTAGCATTATCAATGATATTTTAGATGTTTCTAAAATTGAAGCAGGCAAGTTAGCCATTGAGAAAATTCCATTTAATCTGGAACCCATACTGGACAGTCTATCATCATTAATTGCCACTAAGGCGGAAAACAAAGGTTTAAACGTCCTTTTTTCCATAAACCAGGACGTACCTCACCAACTGATAGGTGATCCATTACGTCTTAGCCAAGTTTTGATTAATTTAACCCAAAATGCCATCAAGTTTACCGATGACGGTGAAATATTAATTAAGATCATTCAGTTGCGCACGGAAGTACACCGCTCAATCCTCCGATTTTCTATCAGTAATACCGGGATTGGTATTGATAAAACGGCATTGCCCTTTTTATTTGAAGCTTTCTCACAAGCTGATCCGTCGTATTCACGCCGTTTTGATGGGACGGGTTTAGGTCTAACCATTTGCCAATTTCTGGTCAACCTAATGGGCGGTGATATTCATGTTGATAGCACGCCAGGACATGGCAGCACTTTTTGGTTTGATTTGATTTTTGATTTACCAGCAGATCAAGTGGTGTCTAAGGAGGCTATCACTGAATTACATAATAGACGAGCATTAATCGTCGACGACAACACCATTGCTCGACAAGTACTGACTGACAAGCTTGAATCGATTTCCATACGGGTACGAGCGGTTACCTCAGGTATTGCAGCGCTACAATTATTAGAAAATTGCGCCAATCATGAAACACTCGATTACGATGTAATCTTTATGGACTGGAAAATGCCGGGTATGGATGGGATAGAAACAACAAAACGCATAAAATCCATGCCTGGTTTCATTAACATACCCGTCATTATTATGATGACTGCACATGGATATGAAGCCGTCTTAAAGCAGTCAGAAGGTGTCGGAATCAAAGGTTTTTTGCTCAAGCCCATTAATCAATCTTCATTATTCAATTGTGTTATTGAGGCGTTCCAGGATGAAATATCATCCAGCTTTATCACCTCTGTTGTGCCTCGTGATAAACAGAGCATTCAACAACTGACCGGTCACGTATTGTTAGTGGAAGATAATCGAATTAACCAGCAGGTCGCCCAAGAAATTCTGCAAGGTATGGGGTTATCCGTGGTTATCGCGGAAAGCGGCGAACAAGCATTACAAATCATGACAATCGATATCTTTGACTTGGTGGTCATGGATCTGCAAATGCCAGGCATGGATGGTTTTGAAACCACTCGTCATATTCGTAAAAAACCCCAATGGGCAAAGATACCTATTGTTGCCATGACAGCACACACCATGAGCGGTGATAGAGAAAAATGTTTGGTAGCGGGTATGGATGAGCATATACCAAAACCCGTTGACCCATATCGTGTCTACCAGGTATTAGCCCGCTGGCTTGCCGTTGATACGCATGCGATACCGCCGTTATCTCCATTGAAATTTAGTCAATTACCTAAGCGATTACCCGGTATTGATATCAAATGGGGAATTCAGCGCATTGGTGGAAATATTGAATTATATGAAAATTTATTAAAAAATTTTTTACAGGACCATCGTCATGCGCTTGAAAAAATCCGGCTATCCCTGGAGAATCAGCGCACAGAAGAGGCTCAGCGGCGTATCAGGCAATTTAGGTGCGACTTTACTTGAGAAAGATAGCATTTTTTTTGAGCAGCAGATTAAACAAACAAGCCATTCACATGACGACGCAGATTTTTATAAGCTAGAACGGTCTTTTTCCGAAGTCATGAATGGTTTACAACGATGGATTCAATCTCGTCATGACAACCATGCTCAACCCATTCCGGCAAGCCATGAGCGACTAGATAATGTATTAGAAATATTTGAATCGATGTTACAGGAAGCCGATTCAACGGCATTGAAACTACTACCACAAGTGTTATCTGAACTAAGAATAAAAAACAATAGTCATGAATCTAAGCAGCTCACTGCATTATTACAAGAGTATAACTTTGATACGGCTTTAGAAAAATATAATGACATGTTGAATTCATCTCATTTCACCAACTAACGTATTCCTTATTAAAGTTCGCTGGAAAATATTTACCACAGAGATTTAAAAAAAATGGAAACGAGGGAGAAAACAATGCGGAATGGAAAGCCTAAGATACTCGTGGTAGACGATGAGCGTTTATACATTGATATGCTTGTTAAGTTGCTGCAAGATAACTACAAAGTCGTGGTTGCCAAAGATGGAGAGCAAGCCATACGCCGCGCCATTGAAATGCCTTTGCCAGATCTTATTTTACTCGATTGGCTTATGCCAGGTTTAGATGGGCTTGAGGTCTGCCATCTCCTGAAAAACACACCGCAAACCAGTAAAATACCTATTATTTTTTTAACGATTAAAAGTGATGTGGACGATGAAATTAATGGTTTTGCGGAAGGGGCAGTGGATTATATTCATAAACCATTAAGTGCGCCTATTGTCGAAGCCAGGGTTCGCACTCATTTGGCTTTAGCAAATCAACGTCAATCCCTTGAACAATTAGTGAAAGAACGCACGAAAGAAATATCTAGGCTTCATCAGCAAGCCGTGATGAGTACAAAACAACTGGAACAGCGCGTGAAAGAACGCACGGCAGAATTAGAAACAGTTAATCACGAACTGGAAGCATTCAGCTATTCCGTTTCTCACGACTTACGCGCACCACTCCGATCGATTGATGGATTTAGCCAGGCACTCGTTGAAAGTTATCAACCTGTCCTTGATGAACAAGGTATGGATTATCTCAATCGAATCCGTTCTGCAAGTCAACGTATGAAGGAATTGATCAATGACCTATTAGATCTTTCGCAAGTATCACGCTGCCAATTACATCGAACAAGTATTGACTTGACTCTATTAGCAGATCTAGTGGTCAAACATTTACAAAACAATATCGCACTGCGATTATCCATCACTATTCAACAAGGTATGCAAGCAATTGGTGATCCTCGACTGTTGCGCGTTGTATTAGAAAATCTATTAGGAAATGCTTGTAAATTCACCGCTAACAACCCGTCACCATCAATTTATTTTGGATGCCGCCAAGAAAATGATAGCGATGTTTTTTTTGTGAAAGACAACGGTGTTGGCTTTGATCCGGAATATGCCTACAAGTTGTTTAAGCCTTTCCAACGTTTACACGATATTAGTGAATTCGAAGGCACCGGTATTGGGCTTGCCACTGTTAATCGTATCATCCAGCGTCATGGTGGCAAAGTATGGGCTAGCTCAGTACTCGGCCAAGGAGCCGAATTTAATTTTACTCTTTGAATATTAATGGAACCACCTTATCCATTTCTAAAGCTACTTATGTTCAGTCGATTGTTGATGGATAGCCATCACATCATCAATGGTTAAATAGTCATGAGATAAAACCGGTCCCTCGATGACTTGACAAGGATTGTCGGCCTCACCATATTGATTAAGCACCAGTGCTGCACCGCTAAAATCATGGGGACGCGTGTAATCATTCGTACTGATAATTGTTGTTAGGGCCGCCGCCAATGATGCGCGAATACCGTTCTCAGAGTCTTCAAAGGCAATGCATTCTGCCGGACTCAAACTCAATTGCTGCATAACGTAATGATAGATATCAGGCGCGGGTTTTTTCGCTGATACAATATCTCCCGCACCAATACACTCGAACCAGTCAAGTAGCTTTTCATCACTGGCATGGTCTAATAAATAGGTCACATTTTCAGGCGTGGTGGTAGTGGCAATGGTTAATCGCAAACCTTTTTCTCTCGCTTCTTGTAATAATCGCAATACGCCAGGCCGAAATGGAATATTACCTTGTTGCAACATATCAGTGTAAAAACGGGTTTTATCTTTATGCAGTTGGGCAACCCATTGCTCTAAATCCGTTCTCTTTAATAAATCTGGGTGTTTTAAACTTAAAAAGTATTTAATGCGTTCTTTGCCTCCAGTAACGGATAATAAGTCGCCATAGGTGGCGATATCCCAATCCCACGCCAGGTTGTTATGCTGAAAGGCCGCATTAAACGCAACACGGTGACCATCCCGTTCCGTATCTGCCAACGTGCCATCGACATCAAAGATTAAAGTCGTTAATTGTTTCATCGTTATCTGACAATCTCTGCTAAAAAATAGCGTTAGAATATAGCTCGAAATTGCCGAGCATTCAATAGACGTGATACTGGGCAAGTTTTCTGTCTATGAAAAAACAAGCAAAAGGGATCAAGCCAGCAATGAGTACCTGATATAAAAAACGATCAGACCACTGGTTATATTGAGCACATTGCATTGCGATAAGCAAATACCCGATAAACAATAAACCATGAATCCAGCCCGCGATAGAAACAGCCTCAGGATAATCCCAGTAGTATTTCAATGGCATGGCAATGAATAACAAGAGCAAATAAGACACACCTTCGAGCAAGTTAACCACTCTGAATCGATTAATCATGTTTTACGTAAACCAAAAGATAAATGATGCAAAACCAATTATTTAGATGACTATGGCACTAAAAAACAGCATAAACAAGTGATATTAACCCATGACTCTGAGAGCATAAAGTCCTCCGTTGCCGGATTGATAGTATTTGCAGCAGAAATTGAAGAACTTGCTCAAGTTACGCCTA
>VAPL010170540.1_pt1 | contig 20960 bp, 27 predicted proteins | sample 3395061 | NCBI WGS metagenome assembly VAPL01 (sample SAMN08290444, study PRJNA428436) | hydrothermal vent metagenome | isolation source: Deep-sea hydrothermal vent chimney 2 | place: Pacific Ocean: Juan De Fuca Ridge | depth 2182 m m | reverse complement strand
GGGCTGCCCGCCACACAGGCCAAGGCCCTGTTCGCCGAACTCAGCGTCGTCGCGGAACGGCATTTGAAGAAGGGATCGGTCGGGACGTTCACCATCCCGGGTTTGGTGCGGCTGCGTGTGACCATGAGGCCGAAAACCAAGGCCCGCCAAGGCCGCAATCCGTTCAGCGGCGAGGAAATCACCATTCCGGCGAAGCCCGCCCGGAAGGCGCTCCGGGCACGGCCGGTCAAGGCCATCAAGGATAAGGTGGAAGGGAAATAGGAAGGCAGCGTTTACCCCCCCGCGGGATTTCGGTCCCGCGGGGTCCTCAGCGGGATCGAGGGTACTGCTTCAACCTTAAACCGCCACCGCCCCCTTAATGGCCGGATGACAGCGGTAGTCGATCAGCTCGAAATCCTCACACCAAAAGCCGTCGATATCGCGCACCCGCGGGTTGATCTCCATCGTCGGTAGAGAATACGGCTTACGAGTAAGCTGGGTTTCCACCTGTGTGAAGTGGTTCCGGTAGATGTGCGCGTCCCCGATCGTATAGACCAAATCGCCGGCGACGTGTCCCGTGACCTGCGCGAGCATCATCGTAAACAATGCATAAGAGGCGATATTGAACGGCGCCCCGAGGAACAGGTCATTTGACCGGATGTAGACCTGGAGTGATAGCGAGCGCCGGAGCGCTTTCCCGTCATCCAGCATCTTGGTCGGCTTACTGAACGCTTGGAACAGAATGTGGCAGGGCATTAGCACCATCTGCTCGAGTTCGCCGACGTTCCACGCACTGACCACCATGCGCCGTGAATCAGGGTTCTTGCGTAGCTGGTGCGCCAGATTTCGGATCTGGTCCACCGCGCCACCATCGCGGGTCCCCCAGGCACGCCACTGCTTACCGTAGACCGGCCCGAGATCCCCGTGCTCGTCGGCCCATTCGTCCCAGATATGCACGCCGTGCTTGCGCAGAGTAGCGATGTTCGTTTCACCGCGCAAGAACCAGAGCAGCTCGTGGATGACGCCTTTCAAGTACAGTTTCTTGGTGGTGACCGCCGGGAAGCCGCGGGAGAGGTCAAAGCGCAGCTGCCGCCCGAATACCGCGCGGGTTCCGGTGCCGGTGCGATCATCGCGGTCGACGCCGTGATCGAGTACATCGCGAAGCAAATCAAGATACGGGTGCATGGTGATTGGGTTCCTTCGTTTCGTGCTTATGCGCAGCCTTTCTTCAGCGGCTCGAGCAATCCCGTAGTCTCTGGGACTTCCCCGTCCGGGCGCTCGATCGCGTGAACGCGCGTTACCCCGTTTTCATCCTCATCGAGCCACAGCACAACCCACGTCTTGGGGGCGCCGATCGCCTTTTGCCAAGCGCAGCAAGAGTGATGCGTCGATCAGCAGATCCGGCGCACGTTTAAGCCGTGTGCCTGGATGTTTCATAAACTGCTCCCATTTAGGGAAGCCTCCCAAAATCAGGCGTTTGAACGCGGCCTCATCCGGGGTGGTCACGAACCCCTCCTCCACCACCGCTCTCCCGTACTTGCGCGCGTTCCGCAGCGACACCGGGGGGAGGTGACCACTGGGTTCATCCGGAAGGATTTCTACCGGAACATAAGCCAGGATATAGCCGTCGGTCGCTACCAAGGCGCTGTGCTTAGCATCCAAATAGGGGCGTGGATGCACTCACGCTTCTCGGTTTTCGGCTTCGCGGTCGCCAACTCGGGTTGCGCTTTCGGGTACAAGAATTTCATCAAACATCCTCCATTGCGGCAGCTATCGCCTCATTTGCGGAAAATCGGGCCTCCGCAATCCGGGCAAAGGCTTCCTTTTTTCTGGAGAGCGGGTAATACACGGTCTCCCGAATCGCGGGGTCGAGACCGTGCGCTTGGAAAAACTCCAAAATACGGCTTATCGACGGCTTGCGTTCCCGGAATCGATCGAGGTCCTCACCCAGTTCAGCCAGTCTCGCGGCCATTGCCTCGGCATCGAGCTTTCTCCCTGCCTCCATTACCGAGTCGGCTGCGCCCGGGAGTTCGCTCAAGATTCGGGTCAACCGCTCATCATCCGGGACGACGCGAACCATCATTGTCAAACCGGTAAGCGGGGGTTTGTGCTTTTTGACCAGCCTGCGCCCGTTGTCCGTCAGGATCGCGTTCAGTTCCCGGGTCAGCGACTCGCGCTGCTGCTCCGCCGCCTTATTCAGGAGCGCGGCGCGCATCAGCTTGATTTCCAGCCGCGCAACGGTGGCGATTTCCTCTTGGGAAAGCGCGATCTCCGGCTGCTGGTATGGGCGTACCTCGGGGACCTCGCCACGCAGAATCCCGTCCCAAAACTCCGACCCCGCCTGCCTGATTTCTTCTACGATCTCATCCGACCAAGGCACCTCGGTGGGACAGGCGAGCCCATGCTGATAATCGAATCGCACCAGCAGCAGGCGGGGCGGCGGCACGTTGTCCGACCCGGCCATATGCGCCATCGCGCGTCGATACAGATACCCGTACTGGTGAAGCTGACTGGCGTACAACAGCGGAACCGAATCACCGTGCGGCACACTCGGCGCCTTGTAATCCACGACGCACCGCTCGTCTCCGTACTTCTGGAACATCACAAAGTCGTCAAGATTCCCGCGCATCCACGGGAACTCCGGATCGCGGTACCCCTGCACAGTTTCGATCGCCTCCGGCAGTGGGGTTACAGAAAAGTCTTCGTGAAATACCCGGCGGATGATCGGCTCCATCAACACACCGCGGCGCAGTATTGGATCCTGGGGTCTCGGTGGTAAGCGCATCAATTTCGAGAGAGCGATTTCATGCGGAGTATTGAACTGGTTCGGCTCACCGCGCGAGGCGGTAACGATCTCACCGATCTCCGAGCCACCGATTCCAAACAGGCGCATGAAGTGCCACCGGAACCGTTCTCGGTCGATTTTGATCACCTGTTCACGCCAGGACAGCGCATCCTCTTGCTCGATGTGGGGGGATTGCGGCAGGTGGGGTACCCATTTCCCAAGAAACTCACCTTGCTCAGGAATACGGTGGCTCGACATTTTCGTGGCCCCTCTATTGGCTCAACTCTCGCGCGCAGAACACTAGGTGCAGGAGAAAATTAGAGCGCCCACGAGGTGGCCAGCCAGCCCCGTTAAAAACCCTGGGCGAAGAGCCCAGGGCGAAAATATCCCTTAAGCAGGCACATCGCGTGCCGGAATCACCGTGATATTGTCCAACCGCGCATTGATACCGGCCGCGATGTGCTTGGCAATCCGCGCAACTTCCGATGCGCTGCCTCCGTGGCGGATTGTTTCAGCGGCGGTGTCGTGTTTTGGCCATGACGCCTTCGAGTTCCCGTGGTTGTCGTAGCGCACCCCATCGCTCGCGAGCGGCAGTATCGCCTATTGGCCGAACGGCCAACACTCGACGAATGGCTCACGCAGCAAGAGTCCACCGAACTCGGCATCTCCCAGCGCGCGCGTCAGATTTACGCCGCGTTCCCCGAATAGGTCCCAGATATGCCCCCTCTCCACAGACGCAAAGCCCAGACCCCCCTTCTCGATCTCGGCCTTGATCTTCACCACATCCTCCGGGTACAGACTGATGTTGTGCTGCGGGATCGCGAGGAACGTGCCATCTGGATAGGAGACCACAACGGGCGAATCCCCGAGCACGCCAACCGTAATCCTGGCTTCATTGGGTTTGACCCAAGCGATCAAGACGCTCGAACCGGACCGCTCTTCCTCCGACTCGGAGACCAGTTCCAGAATCGCTTCCCGTACGATTCGCACGGAGTCATCACCGTGCTCTTGCTGGAGCATTCCCAGCAAAGGTGTGAGGGGGTTGGCGCCGAACTCGGAGGTTCCAACCCTGTTGTGCCCATCGAACACGGAAAACGCAAATGCGCTTCCGTTTTGGCAAACAACAAACCGGTCCTGCTGATCCGGGCGATTCCCAATTTCCTGATGTATCGATATGCGCATGGCTCACCTCCTTTTGGCTCCACGGCGAACCTCTCTCGGAGAGCGCTAGGCGAAGGCGGTAATTCGAGCTTTCTTGTCCAATGCGGAAATAGGCCCTTCTAATTACCGCCCGCACCTAGTTTTCGGTATGAGGGTGCTCAATCAACATCATCTCAAGCGCGGGCGGTGGCCCGCCGGCACCGTCTATGTCGGGCGCGGGCACCCGTTGGGAAACCCATTCCGGATTGGCTCTGACGGTGATCGGGAGGCGGTGATCGCCCGATATCGCGCTCGGTTGGTAGCTAGGCTCGATGCCGGTGATCGGGTGATTCTCGCAGCGATGCGCGCGCTCACGGAAGACTCCGATCTGGTATGTTCTTGTGCCCCAAAGCCCTGCCACGCCGATGTGATCCTCGAGGTTTGGCGCGAGCGCATTGCGCCAACGCCACCTGCGGTGTTCGTCTTTGGTTCAAACACGGCGGGGCGGCACGGGGCCGGTGCGGCCCGGTATGCGGCAGCGGCCTTCGGTGCGGAACGCGGTGTTGGGGACGGACCGACGGGCCGAGCCTATGGCATTCCCACGAAAGATGCCCGGCTGAAAACCCTGCGGATTCCCGAGATCCTCCCGGCCGTGCGGCGGTTTTTGTATTATGCGGCCAAGCATCCGGATGCAGAATTCGTCGTGACGCCGATCGGGACCGGTCTTGCGGGCTATCCGAAAGATTGGATCGCCCCACTGTTTGCGGCCCCTGGGAGCAATGTAGCGTTCATTGATACGGGCTTCGAGGCATTGGTCCCGAAACCAACCATCGCACGGCGGGTGATTGTAGCGGGTTCCCGGTCGATAACGGATCGGACGATGGTGTTCGACGCACTGGACCGTTTGGCGGCCAAGTGGTCGGGTGCGCAGCGGTTCGAGGTGGTCTGCGGAGAGGCTCGCGGAGCCGATACCCTGGGCCGTGAGTGGGCGCAGGCGCGCGGTTATCCGGTACGCCCGATGCCGGCCCGGTGGGCCGTGCTGGATGTTCCCGGCGCCATCGTCCAGAAAAGGGGTGGGCGCCGCTATAACGCCCGGGCAGGCCACGACCGCAACGCCTGGATGGCGGCCTACGGGACCCACTTGGTGGCGTTCTGGGATGGCCGCAGCCGTGGGACCCGGTCGATGATTGATTTGGCGAAGGTGTGCGGGGTACCGGTGTGGGTGCCAGACAGTAGACCGCTTTCCTAAAAGCCTCAATGGGATCTGGCATACGGTTTTTGATGTCTTCTTCCGGACGAATGTGCGGCTCGCAGGCAGAGGTTCTAGGGCTGCTCGTTGCCCGAGCCGTCTCGGCCAATGCAACCCAGAAAAATCCGTGCGTCCAAATATGCGGCCTCCCGCCGGATCGCTCTGTGTGTTTTTGACAGCGTAATCAGGGTGAGAAACGGCGCGCCAGATGCTCAACATAGCCATTGATTTCCGGGAGAATGGCTTTTATCCTTTCCCCCTTAGTAGGATAATTAGTGGGCTTGTGCGATTTCGTAACCTATTGTTTTTGTGGAAATCATATCATGAGCGCAACTATTGCTTGATGCGAATCAATATCTTGGGTATCTGGTCGCTATATCGTTAGGGTTGGGTATTTGGCTATATTCGGGTTTCCCAACGGGGCAAGGGCCCATAACCGCTTGTTGTAGAAGAAGATTTTTGGGGCATCGCGATGTGAAAAGCTTGCTCGGAATCTGTGCAGGGGGCTCGTAGGGCTTTTATCCACCCCTTGCCCACCGCGCCGTCGGTGTTTGGGGCACACGGCCCTGTGGACAAGGCGTGGATAAGCTCGGTTGTGGTTTGCCCAGACGAGACCGCCTGATTTTATGGAAAGAAATCGCTTGGAAGATCCGGATAGACCCAAATATTTCTACCATGGCCTTGGTGGGAGAGGTTTCATGGATCATATATTGATTGCGGATAGCGGCAGGTACGAAGGAAAGTACGTGACCACGCGCGATCCAGATTCGGTAGAGGTGATTAGTTCATCGGAATCTGCGATTGAAGCGTACGAATCAGCCAAGGAAAGCGGTTGCGATGATCCTATCCTGATTTATGTTCCATCCAAAGAAGAAAAATCGATGGTCTATTAATTTATGCTGGTTAAGAAAGCAGCCTTCCGTCGCGTAGGCGGCGGTCCTGGTTCTATTGCTCGGCCATACCTCCAGGTTCGCTATTTGAATCCGCATTCAGGGCGGAGTTTGCGTGCTTGGCCATTGATCGACACAGGAGCTGATGATTGTGTTCTCCCCGCAGATTATGCGGTTTTGCTAGGCCACGATCTGAAGGCTGGTGGGAAAGTTCGGGTTCGCGGTGTGCATGGCCACGATATGGCTTATCAACACACCACGGTGATTGAAATTCCGGGCTTTAGTACAAGAGAGATATTGATTTCATTCATTCGAAATCTCAATCAGCCTTTGCTAGGTGTCCGGAGTTTTTTGTCTCATTTCGAACTGACAGTTGATTATCCCAATGAGAACTTTTCATTGGGAGAAGTGAAAAAGGATAATACCGAGGATCCCGGCGAATATTGGCCTACTCCCTGAGCCAAGAACGGCTGGCGCTATAACACCCGGGCCGGCCACGACCGCAACGCTTGGATGGCCGCAGCCGTGGGGCCCGGTCGATGATTGATTCGGCGAAGGTGTGCGGGATACCGGTGTGGGTGCCCGGCGGCGAACGGCGCCTATTTGGGCCAGGGACTTAAATGGCTGAGCCGGGTAACGGTTTGAAGAGTCCGCAGCAAATCGGATCTAGTCGCGGACGCTGGGTCGGTGCAGAACAAGTACAACCCGCTAGAAATCGACGCAAGATGGCAAAACCTCCAAAATAGCGTATTCCCCCGCATCGCTCGAATCAGGTCCTCGTTCCCGCTCCAGCCGCCGGTTGCGAGCCGGTAGATAGGCCCTCTCTGCGTCCAGTATCCGTGCTCCGCGTACATCCAGCGCTCACGGATATAAGCCATAAGTGGGTCGAAATTGCCAGCCTCGTCAAGAGGCCAGGCGCGGATGCGCTTGAGTTCTTCCGCGTCGGGGTAGCAATCAGTGTTCATCCGCGGCTACTCTCCGGCTCCCGCCTCTCACCCACATGGAGTTTGGCCAGTACGGTAGCCTCCATTCTTGAGTCGATAGGCGGTGATGTCGCCACCGCGCCCCACCAGCGCCGCGCTGGCTGGAAGGCTTGCCGCATAATGCGTCTGTGCCCAGGTGCGTGTTCGGTGTGGGGTAGCTGGCAGTGTCCCCGGAAGACATCCGCACGACGGTCGAATTTGTAGCGGGCGAGTTTGTGGCTTACGTCGAATTCCCCAAAGGCCTCTGTTTCGACTTTACCGTGGATCCAGGCGCTGACCGCGAGTGCCCTTCTGGAAGAAAGTCGCAGATTGTGCGCCCAGGTTCCCCTCGGATCCGCGTGCCCGACGAGGCAATAGCCGGTGGGGCCCGCGCGCAACTTCGTGAGCGCTGTTCTGGCAGGATGGGGCACCAAGGCGCTGTTTGTGGAAAAGAACACCCGCAGCACCGGCTTACGTCGGGTAACCGGTTTGCGCTGGGCAGCCAGCTTGTGCCTGGGTGCCGTCTGCACCCGGCTTTTCTGATTATTGTTTGTTCTGGCGGGTTGCGCATTGGTCCCGGCCCCAACTCCCAGGAACCGGATCCGTGTAACCGGTGCTGCCGAGTAGCTCCAATCCCGCGTCTCGGCCACTCGTGCGCCTTGCGCATTGTAGGCCGGCAGGACCATCGTGACGGGTGTTCTATCGGACGACGACGCGATCATCCGGCCCATATGCAGCGCTGGGGTGGTGGGGCCTGCTGCCGGTCCCTTGAGCAGAGCGCACCCGGCGAGCGCCAAAACAGCGGCCGCCATGAACAAGCGGAACGCGAGTTTATCAGCCATCAATTTGCTCCCAGGTGATCGAGCACCCGTTTCGTGAGATCCGACGCTTTACCTTGCCACTGGTCAATCCAGACGATCGAACCAGTTGCTGCGGAGATGTAGATGAATGCCGGCAGTACGCTTGCAGAAGTCTTGATCGCGAGCCATGCGGCCTTGTCGAAGCGTCTTTCCGGATGAGCGGTGGCGAGCTGCCGCCGGATGTCTCTATAGGGGATAGCGGGGATCTGGGTTTGCAACCAAGAGAGCACCGCATGGTCGTTGGTCAAGTCCGCCTGAGCCTTGTAGCCGTCGTAGAATGCCTGCGCAATGGCGTGTGTTTTCGTCGGATCGTTGTGCTCTGCCGAAGCCGCAGCGTAATAGACGAGCACCGTGGGCGCGGGCAGCGTCCTATTCTGCGGCCCGATCGGCGCGATACGGAACACGCCACCCTGGGCACGAACGGCAGCGGCGATCTGCGGAACGTACTGTGATTCGGCCCGGCAGTGCAAGCAGGCGAAATTGACCAACTCCACCACGTTCACCGGCGCCCCCGCTTGTAGGGCCGCCGACTGGGCCATGGCGGGCGCAGCCGGAGCCACCATGGGGGCGACGAACAGAGCCGTAATGGCGGTGGCTTCGATCCAGCGCAGGGTTCTTCGAGCGAACCAAAACCCGAACGCCGCGACGCTTAATGAATGAGGCCCACGTCCTTGTAAGAAAGTCGCCATCCCTGTTTGCTGGATTAGCTCCGCTTCCTTGCGAAAAAGGCTATCCCTTGGTATATCCAGGCTTCTCATCGCGGCCCCTTTCCCCGTCTCAAACCGGAAAATCGTCGATGGAACCACCAACCGGAGAGAAAACCCACCGTGAGGAAGACGGCGACTATCGAGGCGCCGGCTCCGCGCATCGCGGCCAACATGAGCGCGGGGGCCGCCACCACCAGACTTTCCATCCAAAGCAGCAAGCGGTGCTTCGGTGGCTTGGTCAAAGAGGAAAGCCGAATGGTCATCCCGCTGGCCGCGCCGGTGAACAGCAGCAAAGCGACGACTTGTTCGTTCACGTCCGGACCCCATTCTTGCGACGCTGCACACAATCGAGCGCGACTTCCAACAAGCCGCCTACGATCAGGGCCAGCGCGTCGATACCGAACTGTCTGTGGATTCCCGACATGGTGGCCCAGGCGATGGCTGGGGCGAGGATGGCGTAGCCGAGAAATCGCCGGCTCTTGGCTCTATCCGCGCTACGGATGCGGTCAGAGGATTCGAGCAGGCGCATCGAGGCCGCGGCGGTTATGAGTAATACGATGGGTTGTTCCCACAACATCACGAAGTTGCACCGGCATGTTGCAGGTGTTTGGCGCGAGGCCAATAGATTCGATTTCCAACTTGCACGACATAGGAGAGTTCGGGGCGACTAAGCCCACATCCGTTTCCACGATACAGGGATGCGAACTGTTTGCGGTCTGGTCGCCTGCCGGGCGGCAGGAGTGCCACTACAACCCCGGTTTTGTGCTTTGCGTACGCGCCGACCTGACTGGTCCAGGTCACGCGATCCCTCACCGCGAAGGTTTTGTTGTCGCTCGTCATGTTCATTAAAATCATCAAGGGCGGCGCCCACTCGGTGGATGCGCTGCAGAAGGCGTCTGCGGCAGCCCTTGCCTGAAACCTCCGCGCAAGCGGTTCTGCTCTTGCTCCCAAGCGTGCCCGTAGAATAAGCGCCAGAAGGTGTAGCGGCAGACATAGTCGCTCTTGTCGAAGAACTCCTTGGTGGCCGCTTCTCCGGTTGGATCCAAGACCGCGGCGATCGAGAGCGTGACGTTCCCCGTCCACCTGACCGGGGCACAAGCGCGGATAAATCGCTCATTGGGGCTGGTCGATAGCATGACCCACCCCAAGAACGCCGCCAGGGCCGCGAACCAAAACATCCCACCGGCTTTCACGAGCAGATCCTCGAAATTAGTGCTGCTTGGTACTGGAAACGGGGGCCGGGCTCGAATCGGCGTGGGCGAGGATATGAGCCTCGCTCGGGAACCAACACCCTCCCCGCTGTTTTTTGAGGCCTACGCTCCCGTGACGTGCTCGTCGATCCATTTTGAGAGCTTGGGCTTGCTCGCGACCACCTCATCGGGGATTGTCTCGCCGGCGGCATCGGCGAGCTGCTGGGCGTAGTCGACCTGCTTCTGGGAGGGCGGCACCCGTTCGGCGTTATTGTCGAGCCAGTCCCGGCATGCGTCGAAGTCGTTTTCGGCGTCCTCCGGGAGATCCTCCTCGAGTTCCTTTGCCACTTTGCGTGCGTAGCGCAGCATATTCTCGGTGGGTGTGGATCTGCGTGCGGTGTTGTCGGCCATTGTGGCGTCCTCTGTCTGGTTGAGGGTAAGCCGGAGGCGTGCGCCGAAGGCGGACCCGCCACGCCGGGTATCCGTCCTTCTCCAATCGCACCCTCCGGCACAGGCTCTAGGTGCAGCGGCAAATTAGACAGCCACCCTGGGCTGATCTCCTTGTGATTCCCAAGATGTGGACCTTCCTGTAGCGGAAACAGGAATGTCTTTGCCCTGCGCCGCTTCATTCCCCCACCTTCCCGCCCGTTTTTTCGGCCTTGGTTTCGACGATCCGCCGCCGCTTATGGCAATGTCGAGCAGGTTACCGGCGGAATTGTCGTCCTGGTCCCACTCGGCCCCGCAGTGCTCGCAGACCCAACGCAGTTTCGCTCGATCGCTCGGTTCGGTGATCTTCCCGCAGGATCGGCAGCGTTTAGTTGTGAACGCCGTCCGGTACGAGAGCCTGGATCCGGTCTGCCGGGCGAGGGTTTCGACTTCGGCGCGCAGTTGATGCGCGCACGCCAGAACCCGTTGCGCTCGGACGCGATCATGCAGTTCGTTCTCGGATCCGTCGCCACGGCGTTTCGTTCGAGCCATTTCGGAGATATCCATATTCTCCAACCCGATCAAAGCGTATCGGCGCATGATCTCGTTCGCCCAGACGCGGTACAGGTCAGTGCATCGACGAAGCAGTTTCCCGCGCAGGTCGTCCGCCCACACCTTCAAGTGGCGGTATCGCTTGTACCAATCCGTCAGTGATGTGGCCGTCGGATCGCCCGCGAGAAGGCGCCCGCGCACCGCGTCGTGCAGTCCAACCGAGTCGACATGAGCCGATCCGAGCCCGGGTCGCCGGCGGCCCACGTAGTGGGCCACGCCAAACGCCGCAGACTCATCGGTGCCTGTATTAGCGTTCCGGCTACCGGCTGGCTTCCCCGTACCCACACCAGTTGCTGCGGTCTTTGCGCGCCCTAACCCCGGTTGGAATCACCGGATGGAATCACCGGCCGGAATCACCGGGTTGGAATCACCGGATGGAATCACCACGCTGGAATCACGCGCCGGTTGCCCGGTTGCCCCAGTTTGTTGGTTGTTCCTAATTGGATGCCCCATTTCCACCATCGCCTCGTGCTGGCCATTACTGCATCGCCAGTTGGGATTCCCGCCCCTCGCTCCCCTTCGACGGCCGCTGGTCCCACACCCTTCCGTTCAGCACCCGGCCGTTTCTCTTTTTGAGCCGCCGCACACCATCCGAGCCAAAAGCACCCCACTGCTTGAAAAAGAATGCCGCGCCCGCGGTCTTGGCTTGGCGCTGGATGGCCTCGACCCACTCGGCGCGCATGGGGCGCGCCTTGGGCCCGGATTCCCCGCCGACGATGACCCAATGGATCCCGTCGAGATCGAGAGTTCCGAGGTCCTCAAGTAGCGGTTCCACGGAGAGAAACCGGACGCCGGCGCACACCCGGCGGAGATGATCGATACGGGGTAATCCGTAGCGGCGATCTTCGACGGATACGCCCAGCCAGACGTTGCTCGGGCAATCGCGGTTGGCGAAATAGACGGGGAGGCGATCCGCCCGCTTCGTCAGAATCTGGTAGGTGTGGCGGGGAGTACGCCGGATCACATCCATCACCCAACCCAAAAACAGATCTGGAATAGCCTCGTGAAACAGGTCTGACATCGAGCCGACGAAATAGGTCGTCGGCTTCCTCCGCCGCAGCGGTTGAAGCAACCGCTGCGGGTGCAGCGCCACCTGAAAACCGCCCGCGTAACCCGGTGCCCCCATGGAGCACAATCTGTGAGCCATGACCTCCGCATAGCAGTGCCTGCAGCCGGGCGAAACCTTAGTGCACCCTGTAACTGGATTCCAAGTTTGCTCTGTCCACTCAATGCGTGATGTAGTCGTCATCGCTACGCCATTACGTGTTCGATCCGTACCCGGGCAATCCAACCGCTCTCCGCATTCAGCTCACTCGATCGATGACCTCGTTGCGCGACTCCGAATGACCCGGATCACCTCGGCACCGGCTCGGTAGCGTGTGCGCATAGGGTCCCCTTGCACGACGTAACGCACGATGATCCTGGCCGAGAGATGCCCGAATGCGGCACACTGGTTTTCCCGCCGTTCCCGGTAGTCGACTGTGCGCGCATGCCTTGAGGGTGATCCGGCAGCAGTTCCGGTGCTTGTTCCGATACTGCCCGCCAGCCCCGCTTCCGGAGAACCAGTCCAGTCCGAAATCGGTTTTCGACAGGTGCAGTCCCATCATTTTCCCGCCTCTTCTCCTAGAGAATCTCATGCTAAGCCAAAGACACAAAGCGTCCGTGGGAGATCTGGCTCTTGCGGGTGGCGTTGTGTGCTACAGCACTACCCGCCGAACACTAGGTGCAGGCGGAAATTAAGGGTTATCTCGCGGCAGATGGCCATTGCGCAGCAACAAAACGACGGTTGCGCTTCGGCGCCGGGCTCTCGAGTAAGCGCATTGCCACCGGCCAGCGCAATAGCCGGCACAAAGCGGGCGTGGAACTGATCAATCATCATTCGTTAGATACGCAGGCAGGCACCCATGGAGCATTTAGCGCATTCGCGCTCACGGTCGATCCGCCACTGGAACGCGCGGGACAGTGCTGCTTACCTGGGAACAGGGTTTGAGTTTGGGCCTCAGGCAACTCTTTGCGACGCCGCTCAAAGGCTTGTTGGTCGCGGTGGTACAGGTCCGCCTACTCGTCGAAATTGAAGGGTTTGTCCATCGACCCGCATCCTTGCGCCCCGGATCATGGTTGGAAATGCTCGGCGACCGTGGTCGCCGAGGACAGGGGAAATTACGTTTTCTTCATGGATCCAGGGCATCCAAGACCTCGATGACCATAGCCTCGCTCTCGTCGAGCCGCTGGTTGATGATTGCCGCAATTTCAGCAGCGTCCCCAAAACCAGTGAACGTCTTTGCCATCAGGATCGTCTCGTGGAACTGCACCCCGAGGCGCTCTGTGCCGTCAATGACCATCGGACGGTACAGGATGTCCACATGAATCCAGCACCCCTCGCTCTCCCCCCGAACCGGGTAGCAAACCAGATATCGCCCAACTCCCGGAGGTGGGGCGGTTTCCGTCCGCAACCAGGAGACGGCCTCAAGCTCGTTTTCGAGTTCGTCCAACAGGCCCTTAGCCGCAAGGGTCGTGTTCAACTGGCCAGCGAGTTTCTTGCACACCAGGTGCAAGGACTGCTTTTCTCCACACATAAAGCACCTCCTTTTGGCTCCGCGATGGAACCTCTCGTGAAGCACTAGGTGCAGGGGAGAATTTGAGAACCCGATTGGTTCGAGAAACTGGCGTGACAGCATCATGCCAATCCGGGTGGCGCCCCCCACCACCCGAATCCCGGTGATGGCTGCGCAGCGCACGATCAGACCCGTTGGCATCGAGCACGATCCGGTCAAGATCCGGGAGAACGGGTGCCCGCTACACTGTGGGTTCCCCGCCGACGACATCATGCGACATTCCGATTGTAGTGGCCGCTGTAACACCACGGGAAGCCTGAGCAGAAGACAATCGCTTCTGGGCGCCCATTGGAATCAATGGCGGTCGAGCGACGCAAGCCAGCTCGCGCTGCTCGACCGCCTCACGGAAGTACCGGCGTTCGCTGTGCTCGGACTGCTTGCCGGGGTTGAACTCCGACACCGGCCGGTGATAACCCATCACACGCGTCCAAACCTCGCAAGGTTGGCGCTCCTCGTCCATCAACGTAATCCCGGTGCCCTCGGTCATCTCGGTTCCCCTCTCTTTTGGCTCCCCGCGGAGCCCGTTAGTGGGCACTAGGTGCCGGAGAGAATTCGAGCGCCAATTCCAATTCGCCCTTGCGGGGCACCTGCGCAGGGCAAGCTGGGGGGCATCAGCGGGGAAATCGCCCGGTCGTGTCGCGGAGCACCGCATGTGGGAAATCGGGCTGATACAGCGGGCCGGGTTCCCCGCAGGCAGGCCAGGTACTGACTGAGGCCCACCCATTTCAGCCTGCGTAGCAGGCTGATGTTGCGGTGATTGCCGGGCCCGACCAACCCGGCACCAAATATCCGGTGAAGCACCTTGTGTTGAGATGTGTCCCGTAACTTACTGATGTACCGATAGAATTACAGTGAAAGCACCTACCCGGTATCGGGAAAATTAGCGGTGATTTTGGGGCGTGGAATCTCAATGACATGTAGTTGATATCAAAGAGAAAAACAACCTGTTTCTTAGCCGAAAAACAGGCTGTTTTCCCAATGACACTGCTAATGACATCGGTTATTTCTTTCCAATATACAAGTAGTTAGCACTAACCAATGTCATAGTGTCGTACTGTCAACATTCTTTACGCGTAATACGGGAAGCGTGCAAACCCATATAGATGTTTATACGCGTGCTATGTGCGAAGAATATTGACAGTACGACACTATGACATTGAAGGCGGGTAACTAATTGATGGGATTGGCGTTTCGGCCACTGTCATTAAAAAAACCCAATGACAATTTTACCGTTTTTCCCCAGACACCCTCTTCTAACCGATTGAGATGACGGGCGTTTTTCGTCTGTCATTGATTTTGTGGGCTCTCGACACCTCTTGAGGCTCCGCCGCAACAAAACCACAGCGCCCGCATCCGTACACAACCGGTGCTTGCTGGGATTGGGTCCTCCTCGAGGCATTGCGCCCTCCGAACGGAGTCCCGCACTACAGTCTAGGTGCAGGCTGCAATTCAGGGATCGCCTAATCCAGCCCTGCACCTAGACCTGGGTATCGGAAAGCGCGGGCGGCTGCCACCCAGCAGCCAGCCGACAACCAGGAGGTGCAGGAACATGGCGGATATCGAACGTATTCGCGCTCAGATGATTGGGCACTGGGGGAAATTCTACACTTGGCTCACCGAGCAGCACGGGTTCGAAGCCGAGTTTACGCCCGGCGAACCGCAGTTCTGCCCGGCGCACCGGGGTGAGTCCGGCCAAGCGTTTCGGTTCTATGCGGATGCGGAGAACACCGGCGGAGGAATCTGCAACTCTTGCCCACATGTTCGGGCCATCGACGGCATCGGCTTGGTTGCCGGCTGGCTGCTCGACCGATCTTCGGAGAGAAACGCATCCCCCGAAACGATCCCCACGGATTCAGCGCAGGCCGCCGAACAGGCCTGCGCGCTTATCGAAGAATGGATCACGCAGGCTGGCATACCGGAGGTGGCCTCCGATATCGTGGCACAACGCCTATCCGAATGGGTACTCTCCGTCCGGGCCGACATTGCCGCAGCCTACTGCGCCTCTCGCGGAATCCCGATCACCCCGGAGAACCTTCCGCCAGCGGTGCGGGCCACGGCGAGTGAAGTACGCGCGCTGATTCGAACGCGCGACGGTGCACCCGCCACCTACCATGCAATCCGACTCGATGCGCAGCACCATCGTCTCCCAGGACGCGCGGCAAAACGCACGGTTAGCGTGGAGCGCACGGTCTCGCTCTCCGGCTCCTATGTGGACCTCTCGCGATCCCTTTTGGACGGCCCGCCTACGACGCTGTTAATCGCCGAAGGAGTCGAGACCGCCCTGGCCTCCGAGCGCATCTACCGGGCCGCCCTCGAAGACCAGGGGCCACTGCTCACACACGCCCTTGTCGGCGGAACCAACAAACTACGCCGATACCGGGTGCCGGAAGGCATCCGGCACATCGTCATCCTGGCGGATAACGACCATACCCTTCCGGGGACGCACGAGGCGGCGCGGCGGCTGGCCTCATCCGCGGGGGCGCGGGTACAGGTTATCGTGGCCCCGGCGACGCCGCAGCACCCAAAACCGGATTGGCTCGATGCGCTCGCCGAGCGCGGCATCGATGAGGCGGCCGCGCTAATGCGTACCGCGCTTTCAGATACCCCGGAAGAAGCCTCTGCTACAACCGCAGACCCCGGGCTCGGGGCAACCCGCGCCGCGGCCGAATCCATCCGGGAAAACCGCAATACGGGCCGGATCCAGATCAGCTTGCCGATCGTCACCGACCCGGACTTGTTCGTCGTGCTTAACCGTCTGATTCGCGAGCAGCCACCACAGTGGTATTGGCACCTCGTCGAGGGTGCCCCGGTCCTGGTCTCCACGAACGGCACCCATCGCCCGGTAGTGACACACGACGCAGTCTCCTGGGCATCGGAGCGAATCGAAAGTTACAACTCTCGCGGAGAAGCGGTCGGGACGCCGGCCCAACGGGTTACAGCCTGGTTCAACACGCCGGCGACGCAAGCGTGGCTGCGCGAGCACCTGCGCCCTCTCGCTGGCGTACTGCATGCCCCAAGACTCATGCGCTCCTATGACGAAGACGGTACGTACCAGTGGGTGTTTCGCACGGAGCCCGGCTACGACCCTAAGACCCGAACCGTGCTCTACCTGCCGGATGATGAGCAGGACGCCCTGGAGCGCGCGTGCGGTGCCTTCGATGACTTTATGGGGGGTGGTATCGGGAATGCCATCAACGGCATGCGTGAGATTCTTGGCCAAGCCATGTTCGACCTTCTGTTTGATTTTGATTTTGATTCCAGCGCGAGCCGCGCGGCAGCCGTGGCCGCAATGATCACCCCGATGTTTGCGGCCGCTGCCGAGAACGTGCCTTTGTTTTTGATCGATGCACCACAACGGGGTAGCGGCAAAACTACATTTGCCATGTTATCCACCTTGATTTGGGGCCGGCCCTACCAGTTTGGGTTCCCCAAAAACGACGACGCCGAATTCGAAAAGCGGCTGGGCTCCGCGTTCCAGGATGGTTCCCCGCTGGTTGTGATCGACAATATATCGCACCGCCTGATCAGCGACACCTTGGCGCGCGTGCTCACGGATCGGCAAAACGCGAAGATCCGCGTGCTCGGTGCCAATGCGGTCACCGCGGCCCCACTCGGTCTCGTCTTCTATGCCACCGGATCGAATCTGGAGGTCCAGGAGGAAATCAAACGCCGGTCAGTACCCATCCGCTTGGAACCGAAGATGGTCGACCCGGCCATGCGCACATCGTTCGTTCACCCGGACCTGCTCTCCTATGCATCCGGGCGTGCCGTTGGGCTGCGGGGGATGCTTTATGCGTGTTTGATGACGTGGTGCGAGCACTACAGGGATACGCCCGCGGACTACCCCTCCATGCGGAGAGAAGGACTTCCGCTGTTCGCGGGTTTTTCGGATTGGGCCGCCATACTCGATAGTTTCATCGGCGCGTTCCTGCCGTGGTTCCACGATGGGTTTCTGGAAAACCGCGCCCAGTGGATATCCGACGGCGATTCCCAAACACAGAGCACCCAGGAATTCATCGACGTGTGGTGGAACACGTTCGGCGACACCATAATCCGCGCAAGCGATCTCGCGCAACGAGTGCTTCCCGAAGCACCGGTAGTTGCCGATGGGCGCGGGGGCACCGTGCAGAACTTGAGCCGAGCAGTCGCCAAGTTCGTTGGTGCAATTCGGGCACGGAGATTTCGGATGATTCAGTCGGATGAGACAACCACGATCGTCGAGGTGTCGGTGATCCAGCGCCAGTTTGACAACCGGCGCCACGGCTATCGCCTCGTCCCGGTCGTCGAACACAGCGCCGCACATCCGGGCGATGCCTCTACGCAAGAGGACGCACTACCGCAGGGAAAAACACCCCCGCAGGGGGATGGTGAGGCAACCGTGCAATAGACCCCGGCTGCGCACCGACATGCTGCATCTTGTGCTGTTTGACACGCCATCCCAAGCGAAAGGGGACGAGGGGCACCTGTGCTCGTTCCCGAAAACGAAAGCGGCGGCGTGGTCAACTACCCAATCCAGACCGCACAAAGCTTTGTGCGGGACGTCCATCATCGGTTCTGCACCGTGATTCAACGGGCGGACGAGTATGGATATTCGTGGACAAAGATGACACTGGGACGAAAGGAGGACGCGGGAACGGCGCTATCCCTCCCCGGCTTGCAGCCTGCGAAGGCCTGAACGCCGGGGTCTCCCGCGCAACTGGATGAAAATCGACCCGCAAATCACCCGGAACCGAGCCCGTTTTCTCAAATCCACCGGATCTGGGCGGAAAGCAGGCAAGAAAGCCGACAGCACGCTCGCGTGTGCGGCCCCACCCACATGCTCGAGCAGCGCCGAGATGATCCAACAAGTAATGGGTGATCTCGCGGAGCATCGATTTGGCCGGGCCGCCGCGCGTACCTCGTTGTCGACCAAGCCACGGGCCCAGCCCCCTCCGCCACCCTCGGGTGGGCGCCCTTCCGGCGGGAAGCCCCCACCCGCAAAGCGTACACCTCCCGCGTATATTGCGCACGGGAACACTCCCGAAGGTGGCGCGCCCGGGGTTGAAGGTCGCACCGACCAAACCGCCGGAGCCGGAGCCTGGGCCGACCCGGAAGACGATGATCTGCGTAAGCAGCTCGCCGCCGCCCCCTGGAAGGTAGTGGACATTGAGACCACCGGACTCTCCCCGGCATCGGAACCGGTCAAAATCACCAAGAAACTCGCCGCCACGGGCGCGGATCCTACGCTTCGTATCCGCATCATCACCGCCGCTTGGCACGATAGCGCGACCGCTACCGTGCGCGTGAGCGCGTGGGATCTGGATACCCTGTCGCTACAGAGACGGCGTGCGCTGGCGGAGGCAGCGATTTCCGGCGTTGTGATCGGGCACAACATCACGTTCGACCTCGGCTGGCTCATGTCGAGTAATCCCGAAATAGCACCGACCGCCGCACTCGATACCATGCTGCTCTCGCACCTCATACACCCCGAGGCCGCCGTAGAACTATTGGCAAAAGCACAAGATAAGGACAATGAGATCGCCCGCTCGCTCGCTAATCGCTCCGGCGGCTGGTCCTTGGCGGCGCTCGCCTACCTTTTCGGTATTACAGGCCCGGCTGGGATGGATAAGGGCATGCAAAAACCGAGGCACTGGGTGCTCCCGGCGCCACTGTCCGACGCGCACTATCACTACGCGTGCGAAGACGTGCGTACGACCTTGCGGCTGTTTCTGCACCTACTGGGTAGACAACAAACTGACGATCCGCTCTGGGCCTACCGCGACTGGATCGATGCGATCGAAAAACCGCAGATCAGGGCGACCGCGGAGCGATACGAGCGGTTGCCAATCCACTTGGCGCGACTATCGATTCGCGGTATCCCGGTATCACTCGACGCTATCGACACCTATGTCGCGGACACGACACGGGAAGCTCGCGAAGATGCCGCGCGTATGAGCGTACTCGAGCCGGCCCTCACTCCCATATTGGACCGACTCGCAGACCCAAAACTCGGGCTGAACGATGAGGCAAAGGCGGCGCTGTGCGCGGCATTCGAAACCCGCGGGATCAAGGTGGCGCGCACGGAAAAATCGAACGCCCCGCAGGTTGGAGAAAAGGATTTGCGGGGCGTTGGGGCCGATCAGGGTGAGGCCGCGCCGTTGTTCGATGCACTAGCCACGTGCAACCGCGCGACCAAACGCGCGGCGATGGCGCTCGCCCTGCGCGGGTTTGCCGAGCGTAGCGGCGGATTCGACGAGGCCGGTATTGGTCGCGTCCACAGTCTATTTGCCCCTGTCACCAACACCGGCCGACTCTCATCCAGCGAACCAAACCTACAGAATTTGCCATCGGACGGCGAATTCCGGGCGATCGTGCATGCCGGCGCCGGTCACAAGATCATCAGCTGCGACTACTCGGCTCTCGATGTACGTGTGGGCGCGGCGCTCGCCGTGCGTGAACAGCGCCGTATCGCGATCGCACTTTCCAACACAAAGCACTGCGATAAGTGGTACGGGGTCAACGCCCACTCATTCCACGACGCCGTGCACGGCGCGGCAGAGGCTACCGCGGGCACGTTGCTTGATGCCGAGCACCGCCTCAATGAGGCACGGGAGTATGGCCAGACGCACGGGCGCTGGAAGGAATATCGTCTGCGGACCCACGAGCTGCGGATCCAGCAGTTCTCTCTCGCGCTACACCGGCTGCTCACCCTCTACGGCGACGGGGACTTCGACGCCGCGTTGTCCGAATTACGCGGGCTCAGCGAACAAGCGGCGCTTACTTGGCCCGGGGAATCAGCTTTCCGCCGCGCGTTCCGTATCGGAGTGGATGTGCATACCTACACCACCCTCCGACTGGACGGGCGAGACGCCGACGCCGAATTCGCGGGACTCCGGGGCGCCGAACTCGAGTGCCGTATCGAGGAACTCAAGGACGAACTCGGACCAAAGCGCAAGCGCGGAAAGGTTGCCAACCTCTCACTGCTCTACTGGATGACGCCACCCTCGTTTCGCGTCCATGCCGCAAAGGTCTACGGCGTTCACATGAGCCTAGCGGAGGCCGTTGAAATCGTGCGCCTGTGGCAAATGGCTTATCCGGAGATCGACCTGCTTGCAGCAAGCACCGCTCTGCGAGGCGCGGAGCGATGGGAGTGCGGCTGGCTCGGTCGCAAACCCGGTAACCAGCATTTAAGTGGGCCAATCTTACTCTATGATCCGCGCAAGAGGCGCGTCCGGGCCAAGCCGGTTTGGCACGACGCCACACTCACTCAACGACCCATCGTGAGCGCCGGCCTCAATTCCGCGCTCAACTATCCCGATCAGGGAAGCGGCGCGGATCTGCTCACCCGCGTACTTGATATCCTGGCGCTAGATCACCCCGATCTGTACCGGCGAGTGATCAACCAGGTGCATGACGAACTGGTTTTCGAAGTGCCTGAGTCGGCGGCGGAAAAAGACGCCGCCCGAATCCAGACCATCATGGAACGCGAGGGCGAACGCATGCTCAGGCCATACGGCGTCCCGATGCGCGCCGCGGTTACGGTGGGTGATGTATGGGCGCACTAGC
>VAPL010802234.1_pt1 | contig 20998 bp, 16 predicted proteins | sample 3395061 | NCBI WGS metagenome assembly VAPL01 (sample SAMN08290444, study PRJNA428436) | hydrothermal vent metagenome | isolation source: Deep-sea hydrothermal vent chimney 2 | place: Pacific Ocean: Juan De Fuca Ridge | depth 2182 m m | reverse complement strand
GATTCATCAGTCTGATCTCTAACCACCAATGTCCTCCCTTCTGGTAATTGTACTTTTTCGCCCATTAATTTTTCGATAGCTGCTACAGGATTGCTGATTAACTCTTTTTTAAAGGCTTCGTTTTCCCATGCTTCCTGTACAATTTTTTGAAACGATTCTTGTTCTTTTGTAAATTCCATAATTTTAATTTTATCGTATTAGTATTTGTTTTTAAACTTGATGTAAAGGTATTTTTATGAACGATGATAGAAATGCCAAAAAGACTGACGAAACTGTTTATTAGATTCTTGGCTTAACCATTAATTGAGCCTTCTTGAGTCAGCATGATATAGACGTATTCTGCCCAACTAAAAAGACCTCCTCCTGCTACAACTTCTAATTGTTCTTCATTTAATTCAACATCATCAAAATTTGGTTCTGACGGAATATTTATATAAACTATAGTTTCATCTGTTTGATCTTTTACTACTAATGTCTTATCTTCAGGTAGGTTTATTTTTTTTCCAGTCAATTTTTCGATAGCAACGATAGGGTTACTAATCAATTCTTTTTTAAAAGGTTCGTTTTCCCATGCTTCATGCACAATTTTTTGTAAAAATTTCTGTTCTTTTGTAAATTCCATAATTTTATTATTTGTATATGTTTTAAACTTGGAGTAAAGATATTTTTTAGTGCTATGGTAAAAACGCCAAAAAGACTGACAAAAGTTCCTTTTTGTATAATATTCTGATAATAAGTAAGGAGTATTTAGTTTTTGATTTATTTTAGCTAAATAGTAAGGATAAGGTAAGATTGACTAAAACCAATAGTATCAATAAAATGGATTAATTATTAACTAACAATCACATTAGAACAACGTTCTAAAAACAATCGGGTAGGTTTATCTTTTGGATTTAGTTTAGAGGCCAATAAAAAATAAGAGTGAGCTTTCTCAAAATTATCCTTTCTATATGCCTCTAAACCTAGTGCGTAATTTTTGCTAAATGCTATATAATCTTTAGAAAGTGGCTGGTCTTTAGAACTTACAACCGTAAAAATTTTAACAGGCTTTTGTTTCCCTTTCACCAATACTGTGTCAATCTCTCTACAATAAAATTCAGCTTCAATATTTTTATAGGTAGTTTCACATATTAAGATGTTTACCTTATAAATTTTTGTAGCACTTTCAAGTCTGGCAGCTAAATTTACCGGGTCACCTATAACCGTATATTCAAATCTTTTTTCAGAACCAATATTACCAGAAACAACATTACCTGTACTAATACCGATACCTATATTTAAGATGGGTAGTTTATTATTTTTTACATTTAATTTTTCTAGCATATTAAACATTTCAAAAGCACATTTAACTGCATTGATAGCATCAGATTTATTTTTAAAGGGTACACCAAACACAGCCATAATAGCATCTCCAATAAACTTATCTAATATACCATTATGTTTATAAACAGAACTGATCATAGAACCAAAATAGGTATTCAATAGTTCCACAATTTGGATGGCTCCCAGCTCTTCAGTAAGCATTGTGAAATTTCGTATGTCAGAAAATAGAATACTACAGGTATCATATTTTCCTTTTAACATAGAAAGTTCATCTTTATTGATCACCTCATTGATCAAATGAGTAGGAATATATCTACTCAAATTTGAACGGATACGTTTTTCTTTAGTAATATCTTGAAAAACATGAATGGCACCAACAATTTCACCATTCATATCTTGCATGGGTAAAACACTTAAGTTTACTATGGTTTTTTTGGACTTTTTTGATTTGAATTCTATTTCATTTTGATACTGTTTTTCTCCGGTTTGTATAGTTTGTTCACAATACTTGAACATGGTATGTAAATTTTGATCTAAGTTTTTGATATGTCTGTGAGTTAAATCTTCATTTTTATCGAGATCAAACATTTCATAGAACATATGACTCACCGTTTTTATGTTGCAAGATTTATCTACAGTAACAATTCCGTTATCTAGATTTTCAACCAAAATATCTAAATAGTGCTTCATATTATAAACTTCATCAAAAAGGGTGGCATTTTCAATAGCAATACTTATTTGACCGGCAAAACCATTGAGAATCGTTAGGTCTTTAGTGTTAAACGAACCTTCAATTTTATTGATAACCTGTATGACTCCTATAATATGATTATCAGTATTAAATACGGGAACACTCAAAATAGACTCCGTTTTATAACCCGTCTTTAAATCGACACTCGCATTAAATGCAGGATAATTATAGGGGTCATTAACAATTAATGCCTTTTTACTTTTTGCTACTTCAGCAACAATTCCTCTTTTAGTTCTTACTGTTTCTTTTTCTAATCCTTTGGCATATGTAGTCCATAATTCACCTGTTTGCTCATCAATAAAAAACAAGGAACTCCTATCTGCTTTGGTTATTTCTGCTGCTTTGGTCATGATTAACTGAATTAAATTTTCTAAATCTAATTCAGAAGATATCGCAGCAAATACTTCTAATAAATGAGAAAAATTATTCTTTATCTGTTCACTGGCTACATATAATTGTTTGTTTTTTACAATGGATGAAATGGTTGCTGCAAAACCATTGAGTATGGTTATATCTTTCTCTTCAAATTTACCTTTAAGTTTGTTCAGGCATTGTATGGCACCTATAATTTGTCCGTTAGCATTACATACAGGAACACAAATAGTTGACTGTGTTGTGTACTTTAGTTTGGCATCATAAATACTATAGAATAGTGGATTGTTTTGCACATCATTATCAATAATAGCCTTTTCTTGTAGTAGCATTGCGCCAACAATTCCCTTGCCAAAAGGTACGGAGAGAACAATATTTTTAACACCTTGAGCTACGATACTTTCAAGAATGAATGATTTTTTATTCAGCATAAAAAAAGTACTCCTGTCAGCATCTAATGCACCCGAAATGTTTCCTAAAACAGTATTTACTTCTTGTATCAACCTTTTATTTTTCATGTGTTTAAATTTATTGTTTTTCAGTGGTCACATGCTGCCTGCCTGCCTGCCGCAGGCTGGTTCGCTCTTAATCATTCCTTTGGTTGTCAAAACCTTACATGCTCGTTTCATAACTAGTTATGCTAAATCAATTGTTTGACTAATTGTAGGCATATTTTTTTGATATGAAGATAGTAGGCGTTGCCCTTCTTTGTCTGCAGCAATTTCTATGAGACCTAAGGAACAAATACTTTCAAGGCTACGAATTTGATCTTCTGAAGATTGTGTTTTACCAAGATACTTATCAAAATTAGCAATGTTATCCGTAGCATTTTTGATAATAATTTTTAATATGTTAAATGCTTCCTTAGAAAGAGGAGGGTTTCCCAAATAATTTTCTAGACGTGCTCCAAAACGATATTCGGGAAAATTTTCTAAACCAATGAAGTTAAAAAACCAATTGCTATTGAATTTACCGAGTACTTTATGAATACCCATATAGTCTGCTATAAGTTCGTCATGCATATTATTTGCCATATGCCCATAATGTTTTAGGGTAAAAAGATGTGTACATTCATGTTCAAGACGGATAGTTAATGAATACTTTTTCCAATCTTTAGATGAGATGTTTAAGCTGTTGGCAGACACGCCACTATATGGTTTAGTACTCAAGATAATTAATTTATCTTTATATAAAGATGTGTTAGGTATTATATGCTTTTTAAAATAGATATTCCAATTTTCAAAAGGATTGGCCTGTTGCCATTCTTTTTTTAGGGTATCAATTCTATCCCAATTATTAATTCCGTTGATAAGTGCAGCTCCCATACTATGTGGAATTTTTACAGGCTCATTTTTATAAGACAAGGCTTGAATAATGGTGTTGAAATCATCGTTATTTGGTACGATAAGCACAGGTACTTTTCCTGCAATGCTTTGGTAGACTTCAAGTTTTAGAGACTTTGGCTCATTTAAAACCAATCCGGTTGCCATTGGTATCTTGTTAGTTGACGCTCCTTTTAGTGTTGCATTTCTATAGTCTTGTTGTAAGCTGATATTTTTTTGTATAGGAAATCGGAATTGTTTAAACTTAGATTTTAACATTTCAAAAACACCTATTTTTTCTGATTCCGTTTTATAGGTATTCCATGTTGAGATATATGGTTCTTCTTTTTCGAGAGACTCGTCTATAATCTTCCTGGAAGAGAATTTATTTTTTGTATAGCACAACAATTCACCTATTACCGAATGATCATTGGTAAGTGTATTTAAAAAAATAGAGTTGTGTTGTTCATTTGTACGCATCAATTAAGCTATTTGTCGTTTAGCCAACGCATGGAAAAGACCTTCTTTTTCCATAAGTTCAATATAGGTTCCAGATTCTATGATCATACCATTATCTAGTACATAAATTTTATCTGCATTGATCACGGTACTTAAACGATGTGCAATTACAATACGAGTAGCCTGTAATTTATCTAAACTTTCAGAAACTATATTTTGAGTTCTATTGTCAAGTGAGCTTGTAGCTTCATCCATAAAAAGTAATCTCGGTTTGTGTGCAATGGCGCGAGCAATCATTAATCGTTGTTTTTGTCCTCCAGAAAATGTTCCGGCACCTTCACTGATTACCGTATGCATTTCCATAGGCATTTGCTTGATATCATCTTCCATTCCTGCCATTCGTGCAGCTTCCCAAGCATCATCTAGTGTTAATTCTGAGTTTCCTACAATATTTTTAAAAATACTACCAGACATTAAAGCTCCATTTTGTAAAACGACACCTATTTGTCTACGGACCATATCTTTATTCATGGAGTCATACGCGTCACCATCATAATATACGGATCCTGATTCTGGGTTTTCAAAACCTAATAAAATACGCATAATAGTAGATTTTCCCGATCCGGAAGTGCCTACAAAAGCAACCATTTCTCCAGCTTTAATTTTAAAAGAGATATCCTTTAAAACTAAGGGTTGTTCTTCATCATACCTGAATGATACAGAATTCAATTCTATTTCGCCTGCTAATTCTCCGGGATCAGTACTCTGTTCGGAAGATTCCGGAATTTCTTCCAAAATTGGTTTTACTCGCTCATATAATGTGATAATATTCAGAGAGGTTATTAGCGCCATACTCATTTTTAAACAATCTCTTAAAAATTGATTGAATGCGCTGATAAATGCCATAAAAGCTCCAACGGTTATCATTTTTGCTCCGGCTCCACCAGTTGTAAAAGTGTAGTATAAAAAGGAGAAAAAGAAAATATTAGTAAGTAGCGGATATGAACTATTAAAAGTTTCTACATAATTTTGATAACTACCAGATTTAAAACCCAATTGCTTGAGTTTAGAGAATTTATCAGCCCAAAGGGTAAAGACCCTTCTTTCTGCTCCTGTTATTCTAATTTTAGTGATTCCTGATAAGAATTCAAAAAGAAAGCCTTGCAGTTCACCTTGTCTGTCTGAGATTTGTCTGTCGTATCTTAGTTTTAATAATCCTATTCCTGCAATAAATAATATAGCTGCTATGGCCAAACCTACTCCTACCCAGGCTAGACTAGATTGGTAATAAAAGAGCAAGCCTAGATTAACAAAGGAAAAGGCCCCGCTAAGTACAGCTGTCATAACGGTATTAGATAATATTTGTCTTATAGCATTGATACTCAATACACGATTGGTCAGATCACCTGCAGTAAACTTTTTATAAAAGGACACCGGTAAACGTAGTAGATGATCCATTACACCAGCCTGTAAATTAATGCTTGATTTGGTCTCTACTCTTAATTGAAGTACACCTTGCATTAGTTGTAAGCCTGCAGTTACTAGACCAATGATGAGCATGATTGAAAACATTTCAAAAAGTAGAGATCTATCTGCTGTAGGGATTACATCATCGAACATTACTCCAGATAGTATTGGTACTAGTAAACCTACTAAACTGCCTGCAAATGCTGCAAATATTAAAAACTTTGAATCTTTTTTCACCCCTTGAAGAGCAAAATTAACAATTTTTCTTACGGAACTCATAGCGCCTTCAAAACCATAAAAGAACATATAACATATTGGTTCTAGCTCTTCAGCAATTTTGTAATTTATAATCTCTTCTTTTCCGGTTATAACATCTTTTATGAGATAGGAGTCAGGCGTTTTTTGAATTAAAGCCACAGGTCTTTTATCTTCTTTTAAAAATGCTAATAAGTGTCCGTTTTCTTCTTTCCACCATGTGCCTCTCAAAATTATTTTCCGAACTCTTACTTTAGAAGTTTGAGCAATAGCAAATAATTGATTTGTTGTGCTACTTTGATAAGATTCCATGAATTTCGGAGCTTCAAAATTGAAGCCTACAGCATCACCTATCAACTGACAAGTCATTAAAAGATCATTATCAATATCATTTTGAGGAGATGCGGTATTATGACCGCTCTTGGTTTTAGTATCCATTACTATAGATCGCAATCTATGTAATGTAGCCGTTAAGTTTTTTTGTTCAGAAGCAACTTTATCTACTAGTTGTTTTTTTTGATCAAGTCTTTGTCCTTCTTCTTTTTTGACTAATTTATGATATAAATTATCTTGTAAGTCATTTAAAGAAAGCATAAAATCTATCTCATCTTGTAAAACTTCTCTGGTATTCAAAATTTCTAACTGTGTATTGTTTTCTAGTGATTTTGCCCAAAAATCATTAGACACAACAAAAGGATACTTAGTAGTTGATTTACCATCTTGAAAATTTACATCAGTATATTTTAGTACGCTACCTTCAATAATTTTACACCAAACCAAGCCTTTTGGAGGATAGGTAATGGTGTCTTTTTTCAACGAAACTGTTTTTAAACCATCAATCGGTTTATAAATACGTGGGGGATTTGTTTGGTGTATTGCAGGTATTGTTTTTAATACCCACTGTTCTATCATACTTTTTAAGAAGGTATGATTAATTTCCAATAATTTATTTTTATTTATTTCCAACAGGTTGGCTCCTGCACTTACAGCAATTAGTCTAAGGTCTGTTGGTGTAGTATTGGCTATTAAACTAAAAATCAATTCTCCTTGTTTGGCTCTATATAAATGTTTTAAAACACTTTTGTATTCATTGTTTTCATCAACATGAGTATAAAAAACATCTACTTCTCCGGCAGTGATCATCCAAAACCTATCAGAGTTATTTAAGATTAAAGATTTATTAACCCCTAGGTTTATTTTCTTTTTATCGAACATAAGATTTTTATTTTGAGTCAATTAATTTAGCGTATACACCATTGTTTTCTAGTAATTCTTGATGAGAACCGCGTTCAACAATTTTTCCTAGTTCCATCACAATAATTTCATCACAATCAAGTATGGTACTTAATCTATGAGCTACAATTAGACATGTGCATCCTCTTTTCTTTATATTATCCATTACTATTTTTTCTGATTTAGGATCTAAAGCACTGGTTGCTTCATCCATAATTAAAATAGATGGGTTGAGAGCCAAGGCTCTGGCAATTTCCAAACGTTGTCGCTGGCCGCCACTGAAATTAGCACCTCTTTCTGTCACTTCGCTATCATAAGCATTAGTTCTTGAAGCAATAACTTCATGGATGGCTGCATCATGTGCCGATTGAATAATATGATGTTCAGAGATTTTGTCATCCCAAAAGGCAATATTTTCTTGTATACTTCCTTTGAACATGAGCACTTCTTGATCAATTACAGCAACAGATTCTGTAATAATATGTCTGGGAATTTTATTTCTTGTTTTTCCATCAAATAAAATTTCTCCCTCCCAAGGCTCATAAAGACCAGAGACTAATCTGGCAATTGTAGATTTACCACTTCCTGAACCTCCAACAAGTGCGACTCTACTACCCGGTTTAAGTTTAAGACTGAAATCTTCAATTAATGCAGGCATGGTTGTGTTGTACCCAAATGTTATGTTTTTCATTTCGAAATGTCCGGTAAGTTTTCCTGTAAAAAATTCTGATTCTATTGTTTCAGAATTGGTTATTGTTTGGTCATTTTCTTCTTTATTTGATACCTCATTAGTTGCTGTATCTCTAAACTCATTGGAGGTTTCATAATTTAAAACATCATCGATCCGTCCCATGTCTCCTTCAGTTTCTTGAAGCATACTTCCTACAGTAACTAACTGGTTTACGGGTCTCATAAAATTATTCATTAGATATAAAAATGCAACTAACATTCCTAAAGTCATATGCCCATCCATAACCCGCATTGCTCCAACACCTAAAATAATAGTTGCTGTTAAAGACATTAGTAAAGGAGGGATGGTATTTAGCCTTGCAGTAAGCCATCCTAACTTTTGTTGAGCATTCATAACCTTAGCTAGATATCCTGCCCAAGTAGTAAAAAAATCATTTTCTCTACCAGATGCTTTTAATGTTTCAACCATACTTATTCCTGAGGTGGTTGTTCCCAATAATTTTCCATTTTCATTTACTAAGTTTCTATTACCATCTTTACGAGCTCGGGAAACAAATTGTAATGCAAAGATGTTTATAGTAGCCATTCCAATACCAATAGTTGTTAAAACTACATCGTAAGAAAACATTAATAATGCATAGAATACCACAACAATAACATTGAGTGCAGCATTGGCAAGGTCACCACTTAATAATCGAGCTACCTTATCATTTAAAGAAACTCTATTCCCAATTTCGCCACTATAACGTTGTGTAAAAAAAGCAATAGGTAAATGAAAGACATGCCATAGAAATTTACTTGAAGTTGTAAGTGCCAATTTTGTTTCTAAGCGCAACAAATAGTATTGTTGTATATAGACCAGTGTTGAATTTATTAATAAAATTCCTCCCATTATAAGTAAAAGAGGCATTACAAAGCCGGAGATTCCATTGATTAGATATTTATCAATAAATATTTTAGTAAATGAAGGGATGATCAACCCCGGAATAACAAGAAAGAGGCTAGCTATAATGATATAGGTAATACTTAATTTAGAGTTGGTTACCCTAGAAGCCAGAGAACTCATCAATCCTTTCTTTTCATTTCCTTTTTCAAAAGTATCGTCAGGTTTAAATGTCATTACTACGCCGGTAAATGCATCATCAAATTCTTGATGACTCACATGATACCTTCCTTGTGCAGGGTCGCTCAAGAATACTTTTTTTTTGGTAAAGCCTTCAATAACTAAAAAGTGATTGAAGTTCCAGAAAATGATAGCAGGCATCTCCAATTGCATCAATTTTTCAATAGATTTGGCATATCCTTTTGCTTCCAGACCAAATTCTCTAGCTGCTTTTAAAATATTAGTTGCTTTTAATCCGTCTCTGGAAACACCACATGCAATTCTTAATTTTTCAAGTGGAACAAATTTGCCGTAATACCCTAAAATAATACTCAATGCAGCAGCTCCACATTCTACCCCTTCCATTTGTAAAACCGTTGGAGTTTTTACAGGCTTCGCCTGTTTTTCTATAATAATATCTGTACCCTTTTTAGCCATGATTTTACTTTTTAGTATAAGTCGAAGAATTTTTTCAATGCAGGAATAACAATCGTAGCCGGCGGTTCAGTTCTCACTGTAATTTTACCCATACAAGATGTTCCTTCGTTGATTAATATCTTAGGTCCTTGTGCAGAAGTCCATTTAAATCCGCTAAAGGATTCAGTATCTTTTTCAAACTCTACATAGACTTCAAATAAAGCCCCCATTTGTAGCAAACCTTGTACTAATTGGTCGTTTTTAACTGAAGTCATCATCCCTTTTTGAGTGATTGGGAAGTCAGATACGTAGGTAACTTTTCCTTTCATAAAACCATGCTCTTGAGGCTGAACTGTTGAGGGTACAACCAATGCTTCCATACCTTCTTTAATTTTTTTCCCATCCTTTTATGGGATATAAAGTACACCTCTCAATTTATTTCCTCCTGCTATTTGATTGAGGTTTTTTAGTTTAAATAATGGGGAACCTTGACTTACCATAATACCGGCATCTGTCAACACTTCAACAACTTGACCTTCATAGGGACTTCTTATATTTGTTTGAATATCATAACGTTCTTCTAAATGCTCTAACCTTCTTTCTGTTTCAGCTATTCGTTGTTTTTGGATATTGATTTTTTGTTTCAAATCGAAGCCTAGATTTAAACGTTGACTAGAGGTTTGAACCAATTGTGCTTTTAGATTTTCTATGGAGTTTTTAGAACCTTCCATTTGCTGTTGCGTATTCACAACTTGAGATCTGGTAATCAACCCTTTTTTAAGCAAGTTGTTTTCTGTTTTTAATTGGTTGCCTAAAAAATCTAAATTCTTTTTATCGGTACCAATTTGCAATTCAATACTTTTACGTTGTTGTTGAATTAACTCTCTTTGCAATCTTGTATCTTGATTTCCATAAGATAGTAATTGCTTTAATTCGTAATTTCGCTCTTCTAATGAAGCTTTTAATTCTTCAACTTGCTGGAAAAGCTCTGGTTGTTCAATAGTAGCAATAATATCGCCTTTTGATATATCTTCTCCAATAGTTATTTTTAAGTTTGTCAATTGCCCTTGTGAGGTAGAAACTACTTCGTGTATTTCACCACCTAGAAGTACGCCTACTACATTGAGTTTCGTTTTGACATTTCCAAAAAATGCCCATCCGATACCTGTACCTAAGGCAAAAATTATAACGAGTAGTGCTATCCAAGCTTTTGGACTTGTAACTTTGATTAATTGATCTAGTTTTTCTGGTGTAGAAAGTTTTTCTAATGCCGCTTTTCTAAAGAAACCTGCTGCCATGTCTATTGATTTTATGATTAGTTATTTAATGATTGGAAACTCATAAAAAACATCTTTACTAGGTGCTGATATGCTATTGTTTTCCATTGTTATTAATGTTCCTGTTTCGTGTCTGAGATTTAGTATTGCTACTGCAAATTGTTGTTGAGCTCTTATATAATCTAATTGCGCAAATGTTAAGCGTTCTTGAAATAAAATAAGGTTTAATAAAGTGGTCAAACCATTTTGAAATTTTTCTTGTTCATTACTAAAAACTTTTTTATTGTACTCTAAAGATTCACTTGCTTTTTCTAAGATTGAAACACTCTTTTCTAAATTATTAAAGGTGATACTGACATTTAAATTGATATTTCTTTCCAGATCATCATACGAAATTTGTTGTTCTGAAAGTGCTGTTTTGCTTTGTATATAAGAACCTTTTGCTAGATTGTTGTTTAAAGGAAGGAGTAGATTTAGCCGAAGTCCAATAGCATAGTTACTTCCTTGTTTATTTGTCAAAGCATCAAATGCACGGTCAATACCATTACCCATATTCATACCTCCATAGTTAATAAAACCAGTAAGGTCCAGTTGGGGTTTCAAATTATTCTTTGCGGCAGATAATTGCAATTCCAACGCTTCACGAGTTTTGTCAAAAGCTTTTAAATCTGTTCTATTTGCAATGGCAAGACTCTTTAGCAATTTAAAATTAATGACATCACTAAAATTTGATTCAAAGACGGCTGGGAATTCATTTTGAGGAATACCAATTCCTTGGCTTTCAATTTCATTTAAACCGATACTTCTTCCAAGATTTATTCTAGCATTATGTAAATTTTGTTCAGCTATGCTAGTCTGCCTTTCTTGATTTGCTAAATCTGCTTGTATCTGAATAAGATCGCCTGCAGGTTTTTTATCTGCATGTACCAATTCTTGAGTGATTTGTAAAACATTTCGTACTCTGAGTTCATTTTCTTTATAAATTTTGAGACTTTTATGGGTGCTTAAGTATTGCCAATAAGCAATACCCATCTGTAAAAGTTCAATAGAATTTGTTATTTTATAATTATTTTCAGAGCTTTCTAAATTTAATTTTGAAGCTTTTTCTGCAGCTGTAGTTACCCTATTTCCTCTTCCTTTTAATAGAGGTTGCGTAAGCGATAATGTTGTTGAAACAGTATGATCTGAAATATTAGCACCAACATCTTGATTGAACCTGTTTATTGGAAAATTATCAGATACATGAAAATAATCTATACTTAAATTTGCATCTAAACCGGAGCGAAATTTGCGTTGTAGTCCGAGAGAAAAATCAGAATTATCTGTTTCTAATTTTCCATTAATAATGTTGTTTCTAGAATCGGCATTAAAAAGATTCAGTTTATTCTGGCTAATTGAAGCACCAGAAGTTAATTGAAAATCAAAAATACTACCCTGAATTTTTGTATTGGCAGTAGCTCTATCTATACCAAGTTTACCAATTTTAATTGAAGGGCTTTTATCTAGTGTAAGTTGAGACAATGTTAGCAGATCACACTCGATAGACGATTGACTAAATGCCGATATTGTAAAGAGTATTATTCCTAAAAGAGAGAAAGTTCTAAAAATCATTATACATTGAGTTTAGTAGTATTATACTTCAGAAAATTTCTTTAATATTTTGCTAAATCGAGCACCTGCTTGTGCCACTCCATCAAGAACATTATCATCAATCATATCTGCCTCGTCCGGGGAACCAAAGCCTAATTGATTGGTTGTTTTGCGTAATCTATTTGAAAGAAATAGTGCCAGTGAATAATAGAAACTCGCTTTGAAATCAGTATCAGATTGTAGTTTGTCTTGCATCAATTCACGAGAGATACTATAGACAGCACAAGGTTCAATAGCAATAACTGAAACTGATGGTGGACGAGATTCCAGAAAAGACATTTCTCCAACAATTTCTCCGGCACCTATCTGTGCAATATTCTGACCATCATCTCCATCTGTTATAGAAAGTTGTCCGGATAGAATGATATAAATATTTTCGATGATTATTCCTTTACGAATCAACCGATCTCCGGTTTCTAACTCTTCTTTTTGACCATTGTTTATCATCCATTCGATATCTTGATCTTTTAAATGTCCTAATAAAAAAAGTACTCTTTTCATGATATTGTTTTTTTAAAATTATGTGGTACTAAATACCCTTCTCTTTATATGTGCAAGGTATTGGAGATAGAGACTATAAAACTGACAACAAAACGGTGAGAACTGACAGGTGAACTATTGTATAAAAAAAGTACATTGAAGCGCTTCAATGTACTTTTAAATTATTAATAATTTTTTGCAAATATAGAAAGCTTCTTAACTGTCCTTCAATTTATTAAGCAACCATGTAGCAGCATTATAAGTTGCAACAGCTAAAGCTATAGTATTAGCTGGTGTGGTTCCGCCTACTACTACTTTCATTTGTTTTTCATTTAATTCAACATAATTAAAAGTTTCATCATTCCATGTTTTGGTAATAACTCCTTGTGTGTTTTTTTGTTCTCTTGTGTGTTTCATAATTAAAAGTTTTGTGATTAATAATTCTATTTAAAATATTTATTAGTAGTAAATTTTAAAATATAGCCTTAACGGATTCAACAAATGTTGCAACAGGAACAACAACATTATTATATAACCAGCTTTCTAAAGGGTCTCCGCCACCAGCAACAAATTCCAATTGCTCTTCTGTCAGTTCTAAATCATTAAAGCTTGGTTTTTCAGGAATATTCAAATAGACACAATGTGGATTAGATTGATCTGTTACAATAAGTTTTTTTCCACTCGCTAAGCGTTCAGTTTTTCCTGTAATTTTTTTGATAGCTGTTGCAGGATTTGCTATTAATTCTTCTTTAAATTCATTATCTTCCCATGATTTCACAATAAGATTATGATAAATTTCTTGTGCTTTTTGTTGTTCTTTTCTGAGTTCCATCATTTAAACTTTAGAAGTGTTAAATTGTTTATTTTCTGAATACTAAATTAAAAGAGTCAATTAGTATAAAACAGTCAGTTTAACTGTTAGAACTGACGTTTGTATTTTATCGGTCATTGTTAGTAGTAAAGCTATAATTAACATGAGTTCGACATAATAATTTAGATTAACACTTGGAAATCAGTTATTTTAATACATAATAGAGAATTCAATGTCCCCTTGAGCGCAGTCGAAAGGTTTTTAACTGTTCTCGACTGCGCTAGAACAGGCAAAGTACTGATAATCAACATAATTTGTTTCCCATACTTCTTAAATCGAACTCAGGTTAATGATACTTATCTCATGTTATAAAGAACTTCTTTAGGTGAAATTCCATATTGCTGAAAAAATAATTTTGAAAAGTAATGGGTGTCATTATAGCCAACAGCATAAGATATCTCAGAAATGGTGTCATAGGTATAGCTATCTATTAGTTTTTTTGCCTTATAAAGTTTAAGTATTCTAATATATTTATTTGGAGTAATACACAATAAGTTTTTTATTTTACGATGTAATTGTCTTTCACTCACTGCCATATAATAGGACAGATCAAATAGATTTAATTGGCTGTCTTTAATTCTTTTAAAAATTTCTTCTTCAAAAAGGAACAACCAGTTTTTATCTGTCGCGAAAATTTTATCAGGGTTTATATTTTCACCACAAACCGATTGTACATTTTGGTTAGCCTTGTATATCTCAAAAATAACAGGTTCTGTTTTACTTGATAAATTAACACTTTTTGATTTAGCTACTTTTAGTACTTCTTTGATTAATCTAGCAATCTCTTGGCTATTAGATAAAATAATTTCATTGGCATTTTTTTGAGATGTAGTGTCGTGAGTTTTTTGAACCAACACATTGTTTGCATCTATAATTGAGGTTAAAGGATCTTGAATATTACGAACAATCTGCATCAGCACATCTGGTGAGTTCCAATCGATTATTTGTTTGTTAATATTCACTTTTAACCTCAATTATTAGTCCGTTCTTTGCTTTATTTTAAATAGTTGATACTTTAAGTAATCCGCCTCTTATTAATCTCTTAGCTAATTTTATTTTATTTTGACTGCTAAGTATCGGGATTTCATCAACTTGAAATACACCTTCATTTTCGGCAATAAATTTTAAACAAGGTGATATGCCTATTGGGCCTCTAATGACATTTCCCGGGAATATAATTCTTGCGATAGCGCCAACTTGTTGCACTTTACATGGCATATTTTCTCTTTTTGTTAGATAAGAATCCAATCCTGTTTTATGCATTTCATCTAAATGGCTAAAATGACCATCAGAAGTAGGTTGTGACCCTAATCTAAATTCTTCAGAGAGATGTAATAATGCCCCTTGTATATTTTCTTCTTCTGAAATTGATTCTAAAAACTTGCTAAATGCTGTTTTAATTTTACTAGAAAGGTCTATAGGATTTCTATTGAGATCTAAAAAACCAATAGGAAGTGCTTGACGAAGTTCTACATTATTTTGAGCGAGGTTTTTGAGTGATTTTGTTATAAAATCAATCCACTGTGTTGGATATATACCTATGGTTAAGTGTAATGATGATTCATCACTTGTAGATGCTTCATGTGGTACACCTCTTGGAATATACATCATGTCACCGGCCTCCAACGTGATTTCTTTGCAATTTTTTAGGTGTTCTCGTTGAAAGATAGGTTGAAAGCTATCTAATAAGGGCGTTTTATAATCTGCATCGTAGATTTTCCAATGTTTTTTTCCGGCTACCTGAATAACAAATACATCATGCGCATCATAATGAGGTGATAATGCTTGCTGATTTTCAGGTGTTAAATACATATTGCCAACAGTTTTGTGACTTAAAAAGGTTCTTGTGTTTTGACAGAGGTTTTTTATAGGCTTCCAGAACCTATGAATTCCATTAATAACAATGGTATATCCATCTCCATAAGCGGCATACAGTTGATTTAGTTTTAAACTTCCGTCTGTGTTTTCATATTTTGACGGATTCATAGGTTCTTGATTTTTTACAACAATCAGGCTTGATTTATTTGGACGATGATAATCAAGTACTTCATCAATTTTTGCTATAGATAGTAATGATTCATAATAGTTGGGAGCTTCCCGCTTAATAAGTAGTGATTCCTTTTCCCAATAATTGGCAATAAAATCTTCTATTGTAATGGGGTAAATTAAATCCTGAAAATCGGATATGGCAAGGCTTTTTTCTAACGTAGTTTGCATGATGAGTAGTTTTATATATTGTATTTTATTTGTTTTAACAATTGCAAGATAGTTTGAGAAATAACTATAAAACTGACATCAAAACAGTCAAAACTGACATCGTGGAATATTGAAAACAGAAAGTTGATTTTTTTACAATAGATGACTTAACCCATGAATAATTCGGGTTAAAAAATAATGAAAGGTGTATTTATTTTGACAAATACATATAGAACTCATTTAAACCTTTTCACTTGGCTAAAAAATTGCTATTTTGCATCTGGTTTTTGTCATTTTTCCTTCCGTAGCCCTGCTATGCAACTCAAAAATACCTTCAACCAGATACAAAATCACTAATTTTCGCTACAATCCAAAAAGTTTAAACAAGTTCATATTAAGAAAGGGTTAATAAAGTTGGTTTAAAAAAAGATTATCTCAGAGAGACTATTAGTTCTTTCGGTGTAATATTATATTGTTGATAGAACAGTTTTGAGAAATAGTGAGTATCGTTATAGCCAACAGCATAAGACACTTCTGAAACGGTATCGAAGGTGTAATTATCTAGTAATTTTTTCGCTTTGTGTAATTTGAGTATTCTAATGTATTTATTTGGAGTAATACATAAAAGACTCTTTATTTTACGATGTAACTGGCGTTCACTCGTAGCCATATAATAAGATAGATCAAATAGGTTTAATTGACTATCTTTTATTCTCTTAAAAATTTCTTCTTCAAAAATTAAAAGCCAATCTATATCAGATTTAAAAAGAGTTTCTAGATTTATTTTTTTACCACAAATAAATTTAATATGTTGATTAGAATTGTATATTTCAAAAATAATAGGTTCTGTTTTACTTGAAATACTAATACTTTTTGACCTAGCTACTTTTAGTACTTCTTTTATTAAATCAGCAATCTCCTGACTGTTAGAAAAAATAATTTCATTTGGGTTTCTTTGAGAATCACTAGTCAATTTTTTTTTGATTATTCTTTTATTGGCTTCTATTATTGGGTTTAATGAATTTTGAATACTATAAGCAATTTGCATCAACACGTCGGAAGAATTCCAGTTGATTGTTTGCTTGTTTGTATTCATTTTGAAGTCTTAGTTTTCAATAACAAAGCAAGGGCTATTAATATTGATTTCAAAAGGGATTTAACTGACATTTATAAATACAAAGTTTAGATTTATAAATTTCATCAAGTTGAAAGGAAGTGTTAGGTAATTGATATTCATTAATTTAACACCAAAGTAAAGTTCATTTTTATAAAATGACTATCTTTAATTATATATTTATATTTCTAAGCATGCGTAAACTTAAAAACTCATACAATTTTTACACTAATTACTGTTTGAGATCACCTGCTTTTTCATTAGACTTATATTTTAACCTTTTAAAAAATGAAACGATTGCTAATGAAGATTTAAGAGAACTGTGGAGTAATAGTTATTTAAAAGAGTCCATTTTTTTAGCATCTCCTGAATTGTATAATCGTTTAGAAGTTTTTTTTGAAGGAAAAATTACTGATTCTGCTAAAAAAGAACGTCTCAAATATGCTTTTTTAAAATATATTGCTAGGGTATCAACTCGGTGTACTCCATTTGGATTGTTTGCAGGAGTAAGTGTAGGTGATTTTAGAAAAGAAACTTTGATTGAAATAAATTTTCACTTGAAACACAAGAAACAAACAAGATTTGATATGGACTTTTTATTATCGTTATTAAATTACATATCGAACATATCGAACATAAAAAATCAATTACTATTTTTCCCTAATAATACGCTATATTTAGTAGCGAATCATTATAGGTATTTAGAATATCAACTGGAGGGAACAAAAAAAATATATACCATTGAAGGTGTAGAAGCCAGTTCTTACTTAAAAAAGATTATAAAAAAGGCCAAAGCAGGAATGACAATGAAGCATTTGGTCAATAACCTAATAGACAATGATACTTCCACACAAGAAGCCACTGATTTTGTGGAAAAACTTATAGATAATCAAATCTTGGTAAGTGAATTAGAGCCCTCTGTTATTGGAGAAAATATACTTGATTACACAATTGGAGTTTTAAGGAAATTGAATGGAACAGAAAAGGAAATAGTTTTTCTAGAATTGTTACAAAAGGGACTAAATTTTTTAGATAAAAAAACGGGCAATAAAACATCTCTTTATGGTGAAATTATTAAGAAAATAAAACAGAAGGACATTCCATTTGATAATAAATATTTATTTCAAACTGATTTGTTTGTCAATACAATTTCTAACCAGCTCAATATAAAACATGCTTATACTTTAAAAAGGTCTCTTTTATTTTTAAATAAATTAACTCATTACAAAGAGAAGGTAAATTTAAAGAATTTTAAAAAAGCTTTTATAGAACGATATGAAGCAAAGGAAGTACAACTAATAAAAGTTTTGGATATTGAATCTGGGATTGGATATATACAAAATAAAAGCATATCAGATACTACACCTTTTTTAAACGATATAACCCCGACAGAAAAACAAGAAATTTCTGAAAAAGAAGTGCTTTTAACTAAAACAGATCAAATTCTTTATAAAAAGCTTTTTAAGGCACTTCAACAAAAGAGGTATAGTGTAGAGCTAAAAGATGATGATTTTAATGATATTCAAATAAAATGGGATGACCTACCAGATACTATGTCTGCAATAATTGAAGTTGTTATTCTTGATGGTAAAGAAAAGGTTGTAACTAATGGGGTGAGTGGATCAAGTGCTGCAAATATTTTATCCCGTTTTTGTTACAGTGATAAAATGTTATTAAAATATGTTAGAAATATCATATCAACTGAAAAGCAAATTCATTCCAATAAAATTTTAGCAGAAATTGTACATTTACCTGAAGCTAGAGTTGGTAATATTTTAAAAAGACCAGAAATAAGAGAGTATGAGATTCCATATCTGGCAAAATCTAATTTACCTTTATCTAAACAAATTTCTGTTGATGATTTAATGATTTCCATTAAGAAGAATAGAATAATACTTCGTTCAAAAACATTAAATAAAGAAGTATTACCACGATTAACCAATGCTCATAATTATAGTAAAAATTCCCTACCTGTCTATCATTTTTTATGTGATTTGCAAACTCAGAATATAAGATCAGGTTTAGGGTTTTCATGGAAAAACATTGCTGAGAATCATTCTTTTCTGCCTAGAGCGATATATAAGGATATCATTTTATCTAAAGCTACCTGGTATATTTCAAAGGAAGAAATCAAACTTTTCATAGAATTTTTTTATAAAGAAAAACAATTATTAAAAGAAATAAGAAGCTGGAGAAAGGATATAAAGATGCCTCAATATGTGCAATTAGTTGAGAGCGATAATACGCTTTTGATTAATCTTGAAAATGTGACCTCAATACAGTTATTAATCAACACAATAAAAAATAAGAAGAAAAGTAAATTAGAAGAATTTCTATTTACTGAGAATACGGTAGTTAACAACAAAAATGGGCGATTTAGTAATGAGTTTGTTGTATCATTTTATAATGAGGAGAAGTTAAAAACAGAAAAGGCAATATGAAATCAACATTTATTTTAGGTGAAGAATGGCTGTATTTCAAATTTTATTGTGGTAAAAGAACAGCTGATATTATTCTAATTGAGGCTATAAAACCCTTAACAGAGAAGTTAATTCAAAATAAACTTATAGATAAATGGTTTTTTATTCGATATTCTGATCCTAAACACCATTTACGTATTCGTTTCAATTGCCCTGACATCTTAAAAATTGGAATTATTATTCATGAAATTAAAGAAACTATCTCTTATTTTGTTGAGCAAGAATTAATTTGGAAAGTTCAAGTTGATACTTATCAAAGAGAATTAGAGCGTTATGGAAAAAACACAATTGATCAAACTGAACAATTTTTTTATTATGATAGCATAACTTGTATTAATGCATTAAACTTAATTGAAGACGATACCATAGTATTCTTATTTACTTTAAAATCTATAGATGATTTATTAAATGTATTTGATCTTAATATGAAGCAAAAGTTAGAATTTACAAAACCCAACCTGTCAGGTTTTAAAAAAGAATTTAATTCAAATAAGTTATTGAGTAAACAACTTAGCAAAAAGTATGAATTATTAAAAAAAGAAGGTGATGATTTTTTAACTATGAAGGAACACGAAGATTATGATTCTTTAATTGTGTTTCTTAAAGAAAAAAGAGATAGATTATTAATAATTAAAGAAGTTATTTTGAAACTAAATAGCAATCATAAATTAGAGGTTTCAATAAATAATTTACTTTCCAGTTATATACATATGATGGTAAATAGGATGTTTCGTGATAAACAACGTTTACATGAATTAGTCTGTTATGATTTTTTATTTCGTTATTATAATGGTATATTAGCTAGAAAGGACATAATATCCTTGGATTAATAATAACTATTTTAGGTTGAAACGGTTTTATTTATTTATTTATTTTCTTTTTACTCAATTTGCAATTTGTCAGGAACTAAAGGTTGACTCATTGCTTAATGAGGAGTTCACTGTACTAGAAGAAAAGTTTAATAACACTTTATTAGATTCTTTGAGGATAAAATATGCTTATGCTTTTTTATTAAGGGCAAAGCAAAATAAAGATTCTCTTAAAATAGCTGAAGGTTATTCTTTGTTTTCTGAATTCTACTCCCAAACAAATAAAGCTATACAATATACAGACAGTATTATTTATATCTCAAAATATTGGAATGATAAAAAGTACCCTGCTCAAGGTTATATACAAAAAGGAATACAATTATATTATAATTCTGATTATACATTAGCATTTGAAAACTTCATGAAAGCGAATACTATTGCTTTTAAAAAAATAATTATTTACAGCTTGTTATAATTAGGCATTATATAGGGTTATTAAAAAATGTAAATGGAGAAAGAAAGGAAGCTTTAGAAATATTTAAAGAGAATTTGAAAAGTATAACTCAGAAAAAAATTCAGAGAATAGATAGAAGGCAATATTTAAAATCACTATATGCCCTAGCAGATTCTTACACCAAGAATTTAAAATTTGATTCGGCAAGTATACTTTTGAAGAAAGGTGTTTTGGAAAGTAATAATAGTGAGGACAGATATATTTATCCACATTTTT
>VAPL010162349.1_pt1 | contig 21018 bp, 17 predicted proteins | sample 3395061 | NCBI WGS metagenome assembly VAPL01 (sample SAMN08290444, study PRJNA428436) | hydrothermal vent metagenome | isolation source: Deep-sea hydrothermal vent chimney 2 | place: Pacific Ocean: Juan De Fuca Ridge | depth 2182 m m | reverse complement strand
CTCGCTGCCGGGATGGAATGGGATCAGGAGCAGGCACACTCGGCAAAATACGATGCGGAACGCACGGCCGAGTTGTTCTGCATTATTGTCAACAAGTGGGACGAATTCACCGGACAATAGTCACCAGCCGCTTACTGACCCGTCATAATCGACCACCCCGGTGTGGCTGGTAATCGTGGCAAACGCTGCTCGGGAAACTCACCCGTCAGCGCATTCAGGAAAGCCTCAATGTCTGCAACCTTCGCATCGTCAGGATCGACATTCAACTGCACCTTGGCCATCACCCGGATGGCTTCACCAAGCGTGGCGACCGAACCATTATGAAAATACGGTGCCGTCAGAACCGCGTTGCGCAAGGTAGGCACCTTGAATAAATACGTATCCGCCTTGTTGCCGGTCACGTCGAAACGTCCCTTGTCCTTCGCAAGATCATATTTTTTCACATAGTCATTGTTTGCAAAAGTCGGGAATTTCATGAAGAAGCCGGTACCGGCTGGCATCGCAGGGCCGTTGAATGCAGCCCCGGAGTGGCAGTTGGTACAGCCTGTCTCAGCAAACGCCTGCATACCGCGCTGTTGTTGTGCTGTCAGTGCGGTCTTGTCACCTTTCACGAAGCGATCATACGGACTGTTGGGAGTGATCATGGTGCGTTCGAAGGCAGCCACAGCTTTGGCTGCATTGTCGACTGTCACGGGGTTTTTGCCACCAAAAGCACGTTCAAAATACGGTTTGTAGCCCGGGATGGCACGCACGCGGTTTATCGCTTTCTCGAGGTCGCTCATTCCCATTTCCACTGGATTAACGACCGGCCCCTTGGCTTGCTCTTCCAGACTGGATGCCCGTCCGTCCCAGAACTGCGACGAAGCAAAGGCGGCATTCCACACCGTCGGTGCACTGCGCCCACCGGTCTTGCCATGTACGCCCATGGAAAAATCACGGTTATCATCACCACCGAGCATCAAATTGTGGCAGGAGTTGCATGAGACTGTGCCGGTTTTGGAAAAACGTGGATCGAAATATAGCATCCGGCCAAGCTCGACCTTTTCCGCCGTCGTCGGATTATCGGCCGGTTCAGGGGCCTTGTCCGGCAGTGCTTGCCAGTCTGCGGCCACTGCGGCGCCAGCGTAAATGGCTGAAACAAGCAGCATCCGGGCTAAATTGATCGTTTTTAACATGAGGAATGACTCCCTAAATCTGTGTTAATTTCCACGAAAGCACATTATTATCCCACACAAAGGGACCCCACACGCAAACGGAAAAGGTAGACTCATGGTTATGCTTCCTGAAAAAGACCAGCAAATCATCGAAGCCCACACCGGGCTGATTCACCGTGTGGTAATCGGCTGCCAGAACCGCGATATGGTGCCGGATCTCGATGAAATCCTGAAACAGGCCGAGCAAAATGGCTGGCAACAACTGGTTGTGGCCATCCGCAAGATACTCGCCGGTTCACGGGATATGGCCACGCTCAACAGTCTCGATGAGGAAGATGCGGTCATTGTAGGCTCGATCCTGCGCGGTCTGCAAAACCCGGAGACACTCCCGGACCTCGGTGAAGGCATAAACGGCGCCATGGCCGCACCCGGTATTGCCGCCATGGTAAACGGTGCCCGCACCGGCAACCTGGAAACGCTGCAACTGCTTGGCAGCATGGCCCAGCAAATGATGCAGGCCGGCGGTGATATGGCTCGTCTGGCCGGCATACTGCGACCACTGGTGCAGGGTGTTCGTGATGCCGAGGAATTGACCGAAGGCATGAGCGACGAAGGAGAGAAGCTGGTACTGGGCATCCTTGCCGAACTGGAAAACCTGGATCAACGCCACTGATTCACCAGCGGACAAAATAAAACCGGACTACTGACCCCATTCTCGGGTAAAAATAAAAAATTCATTTAAATTCCACGCACTATGTGCCGCTAACGGGGCCAACACCGTCTTATAACAAGCATCTGGATCCCGTTGTGACGCAAATACCTCTCCATAGAATGATGAGCAGCGACGTTGAAATACTCAACCCGGAGACCTCTCTGCGCACCGTGATACACACGATGCACTCGAAACGCCATTCCTGCGTTGTACTCGGAAAGGATGATGTCCCGCTGGGCATTATTACGGAACGCGACCTGGTCGGCGTACTGAAACGTATTCTTGACGAACCTGGCCTGGCCGATGAAGCCGCCTCAAACTTCATGTCATCCCCGCCCTGTACGATAGATTCCGAAAAGACTCTTTTCGATGCCCTGGTGATCGCACGCGCCGATCATGTTCGCCATCTGCCCGTAGTCAATGACTCACAGAAACTGGTCGGACTGATTACCCAGACCGATCTTGCACAGGCACATTTTCGGGTCATCGAAGAACAGCAGCATTTAATAGAACAGGCTATCCGTGAACGCACGGAACAATTACTTGCGGCTAATGCAGAATTGCAATCCTTGTCGATGGAAGATGGCCTGCTTCATATTGGTAACCGTCGCGCCATGGAAGTTGATATGGAGCACACACACGCACGTGCCGTACGCTATGATCAATCCTATACTACCGTGTTACTGGACGTTGATTACTTCAAGGCCTATAACGATCACTATGGTCACATGGCCGGAGATGAAGCACTGAAGCAAGTCACCTCAGTTATAACATCCGCTATTCGAAAATCAGATCGACTGTATCGTTATGGCGGAGAAGAACTGTTATTGCTGTTACCGGACACGGCACCTGAGGGTGGAAAAATTCTCACGCGCCGTATCCTGAAACAATTACAGGATGCCGCCATCACACACTGCAAGAGTCACTATGACGTAATCACAATGAGCGCGGGCATTTCCCACTTCAGTCCTGAACAGCAGTCATCAGTATCTGACTGGCGTGATGTCGTTAATGCTGCAGATCAGCAGTTGTACCAGGCAAAAGAAACCGGACGTAACCGCGTCGCATAACGAGACAAGGGCGCGCTGAAGTAAAGGACAACAGAAAGGAGCTGAAGGATGAAGCAAACCACTCTCTCGACCTGCCACTATTGGCTAACCGGTATGTTGCTGACCGTGCTACCCGGTCTGTCCCTGGCTTCCGGCGATGCCATGCACCCACAGAATTTCACCAGCCATTGGGCTGGCTGGCTGGCAATCGGTATTTTCATTCTGGCCTATGCCCTGGTTATCGGCGAAGAAGCGCTGCATCTTCGCAAGTCCAAACCCACCATGGTGGCAGCCGGATTCATCTGGCTCATTGTGGCATTACTCTATATCCAGGCTGGCGACATACATACAGCCGAGATCGCGGTTCGCCATAACCTGGAAGAGTTTGGCGAGTTGTTCCTGTTCCTGCTCGCCGCCATGACCTACATCAACACCATGGAAGAACGCGGCGTGTTTGATACGTTGCGCACCTGGCTGATCGGGCGCGGGTTTTCTCTGCGCAAGATATTCTGGATAACCGGTGGACTGGCATTCGTCATATCACCGATTGCTGACAACCTCACCACAGCATTACTGATGGCCACGGTGGTAATGGCCGTGGGAGGCTCCGATCACCGCTTTGTTGCTATCGCCTGTATCAACATTGTTGTTGCCGCCAATGCGGGTGGTGCATTCAGTCCGTTCGGGGACATCACCACATTGATGGTATGGCAAAAAGGTGTCGTACAATTTCAGGAATTTTTCGCCTTGTTTGTACCGTCGGTGGTTAACTGGCTGGTACCCGCCGTCATTCTTGGCATGACTGTCCCGAGTACGGCGCCACAAGCGCAGGGCGAGGCGGTTGAACTCAAATATGGCGCCTGGGTTGTGGTCGGTCTTTTCATTCTGACCATCGGTATGGCGGTTTCGGCCCACAACTTCCTGCACCTGCCACCCGTGCTGGGGATGATGACCGGCCTGGGTTTCCTGAAATTTTATGGCTATTACCTCAAGAAACGCACACCACACGAAACCGTAGAAGCGCTTTCCGGGGAAACACTGGAAATCGAAGGCAAACCGTCGACGGATGCCAATTTCAATATCTTCAAGTCACTGGAACGCGCCGAGTGGGATACGCTGATGTTTTTCTACGGCATTATTCTGTGTGTCGGCGGACTCGGCACACTCGGTTATCTCGCCGTCGGTTCACAACTGATGTACGGCGATCTTGGCCCTACACAGGCCAACATCCTGGTCGGAGTCCTGTCTGCCATTGTGGATAATATTCCCGTGATGTTCGCCGTCCTGGCGATGAATCCTTCGATGGATCAGGGGCAGTGGCTACTGGTCACCCTGACGGCAGGCGTAGGCGGTTCGCTGTTATCAATCGGCTCCGCCGCCGGTGTTGCCGTAATGGGTCAGGCACGCGGCATCTACACTTTCTATACACACATGAAATGGACCTGGGCCATTGCGCTCGGTTACGCCGCCAGTATCTGGGTACATTTCCTGATTAACGCGAAGCTGTTCACCCCGGGTTAATCCTCCCGGTCTATCAGGAAGCTTTCCCGGCCGCTTCCTGCAACAGTGGCTTGAGTTCACCCTTCTGGAACATCTCCAGGGTGATATCGTGACCGCCAATCAACTCGCCATTCACATACACCTGCGGGAAAGTAGGCCAGTTGGCAAACCGTGGCAGGTTTTCGAAAATCTCCGGGTCAGCCAGCACGTTAACGTGACCGAATTCAACCTCACAAGCCTGCAGAACCTGCGCAGTACGGGCTGAATAACCACAGCTGGGCAGCTGAGGCGTGCCTTTCAGAAAGACAACAATCGGCTGACTGTCCACAGCTTGCTTTATACGCTCCATTACATCCATGGTCACTTACCTCTCGATTCAATATTCATTCAACTGATCGATTGATTGTACGCAGCCAGGGGGGCTTGAAAAAGCTTTTTTTAGAGGGGTTTTCTGCAACGCAGGTCAACCCGCCGCATCGACATTGCGTTGCAGCCAGAATTCCAGTGCTGCAAGGTGCCACAATTTACTGCCCTGGAGGCGGGTAAACTGCTGTTCGGGGTCCTCCAGCAGCAGTTGCACATAGCTCTCACGGTACAAGCCACGCTCACGGCAGGCGCGGGATGTGAGGATATCACGCATGAAATCCAGGAAAGGGCCACTCACGTATTTCAGTGCCGGCACAGGGAAATAGGCCTTGGGACGATCAATGACAGCATCCGGGATCAGCCCACGTGCAATCTTCTTCAGCGGGTATTTGCCATCGTCACGGAGCTTCAATTCCGGCGGCATGCGTGCCACCAGCTCAACCAGTTGCTGATCGAGGAACGGCACACGGGCTTCCAGCCCCCATGCCATGGTCATATTATCAACACGTTTCACCGGGTCATCAACAACCAGTGTCGTGACATCGAAGTGCAGCACCTTGTTCAGGTACTCATTCGTGTTAGCGGCTTTCAGGCGTTCCGCAACCAGTGCTTCCGTATAATCCGGGCCTGCGTACTCTGGCGTTACCATTTGCAGGTATTCCTGGTGATCACGATCAAAATAGAAGGGCTGGAAACGTTCAATATCAGAGCCGCGTGCGGCATGCATACGCGGATACCAGAAGTACCCGGCGAATACCTCGTCAGCACCCTGCCCGCTCTGCACGACCTTGACATGCTGCGACACCTTTTCCGATAGTAGATAGAAGGCCACGGCATCCTGGCCAACCATGGGTTCTGCCATCTGGTCGATGGCTTCCGGCAAGCGATCAAGGACTTCATGGTTTGGCACATGAATCTTGTGATGCTGCGTGCCATAACGTTCGGCTACTGCATCCGAGAATTCGAACTCATTGCCCCGTTCATCCGCGTGATCCTCAAACCCGACCGAGAATGTCAGCAGGTCATTGCCGCCCTCCCGGGCCAGCAGGGCTACCAGCAGACTGCTATCCAGCCCGCCGGATAACAACACTCCAACCGGCACATCGGCAATAACCCTGCGCCGGCGTACCGCTTCCAGCAGTGCGCTACGAGTTGCTTCCAGCCACTCGTCTTCACTGAGTGGTTTGTCAGGTGGTGATGCATCAAGCTGCCAGTACGCCGACAGGCGTTCCTTGCCCTGTGCATCTATGACCATAAGATGGGCCGGTGGCAGTTTGCGTATACCCCGCAACAGGGTGCGCGGCGCCGGCACCACAGCGTGCAGGGTAAAGTGATGGTGCAGGGCTACGCTGTCAAAACGGGTATCGACACCACCGGCAGACAACAGGGCCTGGGTATTGGACGCAAAGCGAAAGCTGTTGCGCGTATGCCGATAGTAGAATGGCTTGATACCAAAACGATCACGTGCCGCCAGCAACTGCTGACGTCGGTCATCCCAGATGGCCAGGGCAAACATCCCGTGCAAGCGGGAGACGAATGCCTCGCCCCAGTGGGCATAGGCCTTGAGGACCACTTCGGTATCACCATCACTGACAAACGCTACACCGGCATCAATCAGTTCGGCGCGCAATTCACGATAATTATAGATTGCCCCGTTAAAGACCAGCGCAAGACCCCGTGTCTCATCGACCCAGGGCTGGTTTGACGCATCAGACAGATCGATAACCGACAGGCGACGGTGCCCCAGCGAAACCGGACCTTTCAGATAACGCCCTTCATGATCAGGCCCACGCCGCTCCAGCCGGGACAGCATACGCGTTACAACCCCTGTATCGGGGGCCTTCCCATCAAAACGGAGTTCGCCGCAGATTCCACACATAACTTGAAATGTTTCAGCCCTGGAAAAAGGGCAAGTCTACGACAATCATTTGTCCGGGGACAGGACGTAACGCCAGCGGAGTACTCAGGAAGATTTTTTTGTATCGCGTACCAGCGAAAGGGGCAGTTTTTTCACACGCAGGCGTGCCGAATCAGAGGCTTCCCTGCAGCTGGCGTGCACGATAATCCGATTACGCCCGCTGGCCTTGGCCTCATACAGTGCCTTGTCTGCTGCACGCATCAGCCGGGACAGTGAACCTTCTCCCGAACGCCCTGAGCAACAGCTAATACCGGCACTTACTGTCATTGAAATACTTTCGCTCTGATAATTGGCCGGCGATTCACTCACCAGTTCACGCAATTTCGCAGCCAGCGCCACACTGCCATCCGGGGTTTCCGCCACATTCAGAATGAGAAACTCCTCGCCACCGATCCTGAACAGGTGATCATTGGCTCTGGAATTGTGTTTGAGCAGACGCGCAAAATGCACCAGCACGGCATCACCACCAAGGTGACCGTATTCATCGTTAACCGCCTTGAAATAATCCAGGTCGAGAATTATTGCCGTCAGGTAACGGCCGTCACGTTCGACCTGGGCAAACAGTCCGGGATTGATTTCCTGCAGGTAACGCCGATTGTACAGCCCCGTCAGGCTATCGGTAATGGCGGTTTCCTGCAGCTTCCTGTGCGCGCGCTTCACCTTGGCCTTTTCCCGTCGCAAGGCATCCAGCACGTCGGCAAAGCGGTTCAACAACTGATCCAGTTCGGTTCGTGATTCACTTCGATTCAGAACAGGCAAACGTCCATGCACCATCGCCTCGGTCGCTTCCATGAGCTGTGCGAACGGTCGACGAAAGTTTCGTATCATCAGCCAGCAAAGCAACACGACAGTCAGCCCACCCAGCAATGAAAATGCGTAGGCCCAGTTCCGATAGCGGGTAAGCATGTGCAACAGATAGGTTTCCGACGCAGCAAACCACAGATGAGGCATATTCTCTGCCGTCCCTTTCAAATGGACCTCACGCAGATAGAAAGACCGCTTGCCGTCGACGAGCATTTGTTTGTTCCTGTCGATCAGTAACCCCCGATAATCCGGGTTACTGCTCCACAATATGCGTCCATCACTCTCGAAAAATATCAGGTAGTCTTCGGACTTGCTTTCCTGCCGTTGTAGCCATCCGCTACCGAGAAGACGGGCCACTGCACTCGTTGCCAGAACCTGGTCCTGATAGGTGAGCGGCTGCGTTGCCACCATGACGGGACCATCGGGTGACAGGAACAGAAACTGCTCACGAACATGGCTGCCTTTCCGTTTACGCAAAGCATCAACCAAAGACGTGTATTCACCGCCATACAAGGCATCGCCATCATTGGAAACAAGCACGTGCGCATCGGTCGGTAATGAGCTGAACTGGCGGTCATAGTATGACGCAAGACCTTCCTTGCTGGCCCCCAGCTCGATAATGATATACAGATATTCCTGCAGACGAAGGTCATTGACAATAATATCTGTGTAGTTCAGCAGCTCCTCACCTTCCAGGCGAATGGTCTCCTGCTTGCGTATGGTTGCATGCCGCAGATGATCGCGTGAACCGGAAATAACAATATCAGTTGCTGCCCGAAAGGACAGCAACATCATCCCTATGAGTAATACAATCAACATCCCTACGTATAGAAATATACGGGATGTGTAGTTCATCGATCGTGTACTTGTGCTTTTTGCAGGGGGAGCAGGTTGTACTTGACGGCAATCTTGCGGAACGCAGGACCGGTCTGTACTTCGTGGATAATATCCAGCACATCAACTGAGGGATGATAGTCGGTCACTGCCGACAACTCCCGATAGAACGGATACTTTTTCAGTTTTAAATTCTCGGGTGTTGGCATAAAACCATTGACGCTCAGCACTTTGAGCCGGCTGTCAGGGCCAAATTCCCAGGTTGAGCCAATGTGTCCAAATGAACTTTTGAAATCGCTGATACGCTGCACCATGTCAGCAGCACTTTTAACGTTCAGTCGCTTCTGACGATACAGCGGGGCATCAGGCAGGATTGTCTTCCAGTGACCGGGACGCTTCTTGCAGTGCAGGCGAGCCACCAGCACGATGGGTTCGTCCGCCCCGCCGAGTTCTTTCCAGTTAATCACATCACCGCGCATCACAGCACGGACCTGTTCCTCGCTGATATCGTTGATCGGATTAGCCTGGTTTACGACGACGTAAACAGGCTCCAGTGCAATGGGATACACCTTGAGTTTTTTACTGGTGACTTCTTCATCACTCAGCGGGCAACAAACAAAACCAAAGGTTTCATTGTCGGGGCTGTTCTGTAACGCTGTTTTAATACCGGCATTACACCCCATGCCCAGCGTGGAATTGCGACCATGTAACTTGATGGTGCGGCCCGACACGCTTTCCAGATCGGCCTTGAGGCTGTCAAAAATAACCCACGCAAAATGTGCGCCGGCACCGGTAATGACCTTATCCGTCTCGGCATGAAGATTTTCGAGGGGTGTTATCCATATCACCAGAAACCCGGCACAAATACCGAGCCACTTTTTCAGCATTCTCATAACAACTCCGGATTTTTTTCAGCTGCCACATATACCAACTCTGTGACTCGCTAGCGGCAAAGCGTCAAAAATCTGAACTTGTTCACAAAATCTTGCGTGGTGGATTTTTAAGCCATTGTTATTTATTGTTATATTTTTTATTCTTTAAAGCCATAAAGTGTGACTCAGGTCACATTTTGTGTTCCGTACCCCCCGCCTCCCGGCGTATGAATACCCAGTCGGTCACCCGCTTTGACTGAGACAGCAACCTTGGGTGCCAGTCTCCTGCCATTGAGCAGATTCTCACCAACAGCACCGGGCTGCCCCCCCGATAGCCCCCAGGGTGCATGATTTCGTCGTTCGGTCAACAAAGTCACTTCAGCCTGATCCAGAAATTCATATTCCCGAATAAGCCCGTCACCCCCGCTTACCTGACCGGCGCCACCGGAGCCGTGGCGTAGTGCATAACGCCGTATGCGCAGTGGATAAGCCGATTCCAGCACTTCAATCGGCGTATTCAGTGTGTTGGTCATATGTGTTTGCACACCGCTCAGGCCACCACCGGTGGCACCCGCCCCCATACCACCACCGAGAGTTTCGTAATAATCCCAACCCTGGATGCCACGTGACCCCATCGCCAGGTTGTTCATGGTGCCCTGGCTCGCGGCCGCCACGCGCTGTGGAATCACTTGCGCCAGCGCACCCAGCACCAGGTCAACTACCCGACTGCTGGTTTCAACATTACCGGCAGCCACAGCTGCCGGTGCACAGGCGTTCAAAAGGCTGCCCTCCGGTGCAAAAATTTTTATAGCGCGAAAACTCCCCGCGCAGGCCGGTACGCGTTCATCCATCAGACACCGGAACACATAAAATACCGCAGCGGCTGCAACCGACAGGGGGCAATTGATATTGCCTTTAACCTGTTCGGCGGTACCGGTGAAATCCACTGCCACTTTGCCCGCGTGAAGCGTCAATAAAACCTGCAATTTGATATCACTGTTGCCCTGACCATCATCGTCCATGTAATCAGTAAAAGGGTATTCGCCGTCTGGCAGATCAGACAAAGCCTCCTTTGCCATGCGTTCGCCGTAAGCATTAATTTCCACGAGTCCGGATAACCAGTGAGCGAAACTCGCAGCCAGAACCAGTGACCTGACCCGGGCAACCCCGACACGGTTGGCGCTGATCTGGGCAGAAAAGTCCCCCTCGGTTACAGTCGGGTTATGCGTCGCTGCGATAATAGTCTTGAGCACCGCCGCTATTGTTTGCCTGTTTTTGACCAGCAGGGTTGGCGGAATAAGCAGCCCCTCTTCCTCCAGCCGGGAAGCGATGGGCATAGACCCGGGGCTGTCCGCACCAATATCGGAATGATGAGCACGATTGGCCACAAAGCCTGCACAAAGCCCGTCGACGAATACCGGTGCTATCAGCGTGACATCGGGTAAATGTGTGCCCCCCCGGTAGGGATCATTCACCACCAGCATGTCACCATCCGCCCATTCACGACACGCTACAAGATCCCGCATGGCATAGGCCATACTGCCAAGATGCACGGGAATATGCGCCGCCTGTGCGCACAGTTCACCCTGCGGATCAAAAACGGCACAGGAATAATCCTGGCGGTCGCGGATGTTCGGCGAGAAGGCCGCCTGTTGCAGTACCGCCCCCATTTCGCTGCACACCGCCTCAATACGACTGGCAAACAGACCAAGTCCTATACTGTCCATGGTCGGCTATTATGCCCGAGCGGCAAACGGATATTGCATTAGCCCATAACGTGCCGTAAGCTTCGCAATCCTGACTAAATTAGTCAGCTATTCCAACTATCGCAAAATCAAAGTAAAACCCATTGTTTCGAGGAGCAGTAACAATGAACCCGTTAAAATCCATCACCGGCACTATCGTTTCAGGCATCGTGCTGGCTGTTATCATCGCCTTCGCCATGAGCAACGGCCAGGGCAGCCCCATCGAATGGACCGTATGGTTCCATGTCATTGTGGGCATCACCTGGATCGGCCTGCTGTACTACTTCAACTTCGTGCAGGTACCGGCTGTAGGCCAGGCACTGGCCGACAAAGACCCTGGCCCGGCGGCCATTAACAAATATGTGGCACCGCGTGCATTGCTGTGGTTCCGCTGGTCCGCCCTGCTGACCTGGCTGTCCGGCGCTGCCGCGCTGGGCAAGATGGGTATCATGGCCGAGGCATTCAGTTTCGAGAACTTCACCTTTGCCGGCAGTGCCTCTGTCATTGGCATGGGCGCCTGGCTGGGTACCATCATGCTGTTCAATGTCTGGGGGCTGATCTGGCCGAACCAGAAGAAAATCCTGGGCCTGGACGGCAAAGAGCACAGCGCTGAAGAAATCGCCAAAGCCAAGTTTGTGGCACTGATGGCCTCGCGCACCAATACCCTGCTGTCGATCCCCATGTTGCTGGGTATGACAGCCTATGGGCATGGTCTGCCATTCTGATTGCTGCACACCAGCGTATCGAAACCCGGCCTGTGGCCGGGTTTTTTTTGCCCGGATTCCACCACCAATCCGGGGAATGACTTGGAAAAACCCGGGATAGTCTATAAAATTCCCGTTTTGCGGTGGCGGCTTCTCTGGGGCTGCCTTTTTATTTTGGGAAACCCATGCCTGACCACTTGATGAATACCTACCTGCCGCTGCCTGTCAGCTTCACTCATGGCGAAGGGGTATGGCTGTTTGATACGGACGGAAAACGCTACCTGGATGCGCTCGGCGGCGTTGCCGTGTGCGCACTGGGTCATGCTCATCCGGCTGTTACTGAAGCCATCTGCGATCAGGCCGGTCATCTGCTGCACAGTTCCAACCTGTACCGCATCGACAACCAGAACACACTTGCCGACACACTGTGCGAAAAAGCCGGCATGCAGCGAGTGTTTTTTTCCAACTCCGGTGCCGAAGCTAACGAAGCCGCGCTGAAACTGGCACGCCTGTATGGCCATCAGAAAGGTATCGACAGCCCGCAAGTCATCGTCACCGAAGGCGCTTTCCACGGTCGTACCCTGGCCACCCTGACCGCTACTGGCAACCGTAAGATACAGGCCGGCTTTGAACCCCTGGTGCCCGGCTTTTTACGTGCGCCCTATAATGACATGGAAGCATTGCACACGATAGCCGGCAACAGCCCGGACGTTGTCGCTATCCTTGTCGAACCCATTCTCGGTGAAGGCGGTATACGCATACCGGATGATGACTACCTGGCTAATATTCGGGCACTGTGTGACGAACACGGCTGGCTGATGATGCTGGACGAAATCCAGACCGGCATGGGTCGTACCGGCCGCTGGTTCGCACACCAGCACGCTGGCATCAAGCCCGATGTGATGACGCTGGCAAAAGCTCTGGGTAACGGTGTGCCTGTCGGTGCCTGTCTGGCAAACGGGCCGGCTGCCGAGGTATTCCAGCCCGGTAACCATGGCTCAACTTTCGGCGGTAATCCGCTGGCAATGCGCGCCGCATTGGCTGTCATTGAAACGCTGGAGAAAGACAAGCTGATCGAACGCACAGCCATACTTGGCGAACGACTGTTGGCGGGTTTTCATACGCGCCTCGATAGCAGGGACGGTGTTACTGATATCCGGGGCAAGGGGCTGATGCTGGGTATCGAACTTGACCGTGCCTGCGGTGTACTGGTGCAACGCGCGCTCGACACGGGGCTGCTGATCAACGTTACTGCGGATCGCGTTGTACGCCTGCTACCCCCCCTGATTTTCAGCGATGAACAGGCCGACACCCTGTGCAACAGCGCCTGTGAACTGATCGAAACCTTTCTGGATGAAACGTCATGAGTGCCAGACATTTTTTAACCCTGCTCGACTTTTCGTCTAACGAACTGCGCAACCTGATCACACGGGCCATCGAACTGAAACAATGGCAGCATGAAGGACGCATTTTTGAGCCGTTAAAAAATAAAGTGCTCGCCATGGTGTTTGAGAAATCTTCCACCCGCACCCGTGTGTCGTTTGAAACGGGCATGGCGCAACTGGGGGGGCACGCCCTGTTCCTGTCACCCAAAGATACCCAGATTGGTCGTGGTGAACCTATCGAGGACAGTGCCCGGGTATTGTCGCGGATGGTAGATGCCATCATGATGCGTACTTTTGAGCATGATAAAATTACACGCTTCGCTGAATTCTCCAACGCCCCGGTCATCAATGCACTGACTGACGACTACCATCCCTGCCAACTGCTGGCCGACATGCAGACCTGGTTCGAGCACCGTGGTGATATCCGTGGTGCAACCGTCGCCTTTATTGGTGACGGTAACAACATGTGTCATTCCTATATCAATGCGGCACGCCAGTTCGACTTTCACCTGCAAATCGCTGCACCGGAAGGCTACCGGCCAAAGACAGACATCATGGCCGCTGCCGGCGATCGTATTGCACTCTGCCACGACCCGATGGAAGCGGCGAAGGGCGCTGACCTGATCGTGACCGATGTGTGGGCCAGCATGGGCCAGGAAGAAGAGCAACGGGAACGTGAAAAAATGTTTGCCGGCTACCAGGTGAATGCCGAGCTGATGGCACGCGCCAACAAGGATGCCCTGTTCATGCACTGCCTGCCGGCACACCGGGAGGAGGAAGTCAGTGCAGACGTTATTGATGGGCCGCAAAGTGTCGTATGGGATGAGGCTGAAAACCGTCTGCACGCCCAGAAAGCGTTACTGGAAACCTTGCTCACCGCGTAAAGTGCTGTTTGTGTATTTCCGTCAGGTGATCCGAATACGCACCACATTCATGACTTCAAATTCCATTCCCGCCAAGGTCACTGCACTGGGATAATAGGTCAAATTGACGCTTTTTCCCTGTAGATTCTTATATTTTTTGGCTCGTTTATATTTAAAGGGAACCTCGCAACCTTCAATCATCAAGGTATTAAGGAACCAGTCTCCCTTTTCTCGTTGCACATGAGAGGTTACTTTCACACAATCTGAATGGACTAACTGGTCATGTTTTTTTAGCAGTGTTTTGGGATCGGTTTTCATTCGGAAAGCATCCGGAAGCCTGCATGGGCCATTTTATGGTTCAATATTTTAATGCCTTTTAGATGGAAGTACATACCGCTCACCTATTTGTGGTAACTACGCTAGAATATCGCCCATGAGCGAAAATAATTTCTGTCCCTGTGGTTCCGGGCTCCCCCTGAATGCATGCTGCAAGCCAGTGATTGATGGCACAGCAAGGGCATCGACCGCCGAGGTGCTGATGCGCTCCCGGTACACCGCCTATACCTTGCAGAACATTGACTACCTGGCAGCCACTCTGAGTCCCGGTGAGTTACAAAGCTTTGATAAAGACGGTACTGCCCTGTGGGCCAGGGAATCGACCTGGATGGGACTTGAGATAATTGAGACGTCTGCGGGTTCTTCGGAGGATAAGGAAGGCACCGTGGAGTTCAAGGCCCGTTCCCGACGAAATGACGTGATACAGGAACACCATGAGATATCCCGGTTTCAAAAAATCGATGGTGCCTGGCTATACTGCGGCGGGAAAGATGTTGGCCCCGTGCAATTCCGGCGTGATGCACCAAAGACAGGACGAAATGAGCCTTGTCCCTGCGGGAGCGGCAAAAAATATAAAAAATGTTGCGGGAAATAATCGAGTATTTTGTCTCTTTTTTTGCAATGTCAACGACGAATGAAACTTTAGTTATATGTGTGGCTATTTACAGCTCCATTCAGTTGGAGGGCATTTTTTACAATCCTTCGGGTTATCCGGGTCCACAACCAGACAAGCTCCCCCGCAAAACATTATTGAATCACCAGTAAAGTTATCGTAATAACTCTCCGGCCCATCAACTTCAGGAACACAACTCAGCTGGATTATCGAATTGCATATTCGAGGTGTATCACACATCATTTGTTGGCTTAGGTCATCGTATATCGTCTTTATTGTTGGGTGCAACAATGACGGATCGATGACTTCCGACGAAGCAAGTGATTGACTGCTAGACCCTCCACAGCCGTTAAGTAGAAACGATATCAGAATGATAGCGGCAACCCTATTCATTTGATATACGTAACAACCCCGGATAAAAGACCGAGTATAGAAGTGGTGCATAATACGTCCCTGTCCTGGCATCTCTACGAGATGCTTTCTGTATTACCGGCTGTCAGGCCTGTTGCGATGGAGCGAGAAACACAGGGAACCCGCGAAGCGGGTGCCTTGACCCGAAGGGTAAGGTACCCGTAATGAAGCCCGAAGGGATTCTATGGGCAAACCATCGGCTGAAAAAGAGAAGACCCGCCCACGACGAATTCAACCCGACTGATCAACCCGACTGATCAACCCGCGTATGCCGTACATCCTTACCCTTAACCAGATAAATCACATACTCACAGATATTACCCGCACGATCACCAATACGTTCCATCGCACGCGCCGCAAATATAGCCTGCAAAATACTGGGGATCGAACGTGGATCTTCCATCATATATGTCATCAACTCGCGCATCAATGAGTCGTATTCCTCATCGACCAGCCGATCTTCACTCCACACCTCGACTGACTTTTCCGTATCCAGATGCGCAAAAGCATCGAGTGCACCATGCACCATGCTGCACACGTGATGACCTAGATTCCGGATCTGTGTAAATAGCCGCGTTGAGTGCTCTTCACCAACCAGCGTACTTACCATACGGGCAATACGTTCTGCCTCATCGCCGATACGCTCCAGGTCAGTAATAGTTTTGATCACCGCCACCACCAACCGCAAATCACTGGCGGCCGGCTGACGGCGCGCCAGCACACGGTTACATTCTTCATCAATCGCCACTTCCATGGCGTTGACCTCGCAATCCCGATCTACCACTTCTGCAGCCAGACTGGCATCACGTTTTTCCAACGCGGTCATGGCATCTTTCAGCTGCTGCTCAACCAGGCCACCCATGGCCAGCACACGGTTACGGATGTCTTCCAGTTCCTCGTTGTAACGCCGCGATATATGTTGTCCGATATTAAGGTTTTCCATCCGCAAACTCCTTATCCGTAACGCCCGGTAATGTAGTCTTCCGTCATTTTCTCACGCGGGTTGGTAAAAATCATGTCTGTTGCGCCACGTTCAATCAGCTTGCCCATGTACATGAACGCTGTCTGATCAGAGACACGCGCTGCTTGTTGCATATTATGCGTCACAATCACTATGGTATAGCGTTCCTTCAGTTCGTCAATCAACTCTTCGATCTTGAGGGTGGAAATCGGATCCAGTGCAGAGGCCGGTTCATCGAGCAATAACACTTCCGGCTCAACAGCAATAGCTCGCGCGATCACCAGACGCTGCTGCTGCCCGCCCGATATACCCAGCGCATTTTCGTGAAGACGATCTTTCACCTCATCCCATAACGCGGCACTGCGCAGCGCTTTTTCCACGACCTCATCCAGCACACGCCGGCTGTTCACTCCTTGCAGGCGCAGACCATAGGCAACATTTTCATAGATGCTTTTGGGGAATGGGTTGGGTTTCTGAAACACCATACCAATGCGCTGCCGCAGTTGTGCAACCTGTACACCTGGCGCATAGATATTTTCATTGTCGAGTAAAATACTGCCTTCGATACGGACGTTATCGATCAGATCGTTCATCCGATTAAAACAACGCAGCAACGTTGACTTGCCGCAACCGCTGGGTCCGATAAAAGCTGTTACCTGTTTTTCCGGGATCGGCAAGCTGACATTATCGAGCGCCTGGGCCCCACCGTAGAAAAGGTTCAGCGCTTTCACCTCAAGGCAAACCCCCACCTCGGGCACAGATGCACCACGGTTCCCCCGTTGCATTATCGTAGTGTTACTCATTCTGTCATCCATCATCTAACCCGTTATTGATCCAGTGTGCGGTAGCGTTCACGCAACCGGTTACGAATAGCAATCGCCGTCAGGTTGAGCGCTATAATAACCAGCACCAGCAACAATGCTGTAGCGTACACCAGTGGTCGTGCCGCCTCGACATTAGGACTCTGAAAGCCAACATCAAAAATATGAAACCCAAGATGCATGAATTTGCGATCCAGGTGAATAAACGGCGCATTGCCGTCCAGCGGCAGCGCCGGCGCCAGTTTTACTACACCAACCAGCATCAAGGGTGCAACTTCGCCGGCAGCGCGCGCGACAGCCAGTATGACGCCAGTCATCATGGCAGGACTGGCCATCGGTAATACGGTACGCCAGAGCGTTTCCGCCTTGGTGGCGCCCAGTGCCAGGCTACCTTCACGAATAGAGCGCGGAATACGCGACAGTCCTTCTTCGGTCGCCACGATGACGACTGGTACAGTCAACAATGCCAGCGTTAACGAAGCCCACATCAACCCCGGCGTACCAAATGTCGGTGCCGGCAGTGCCTCCGGGAAAAACAGCTGGTCGATATTGCCACCGAGAAAATAAACAAAAAACCCCAGACCGAATACACCGTAAACAATAGATGGCACACCGGCGAGGTTGTTGACTGCGATGCGAATCAGCCGTGTCAGTGGACCCTGCTTTGCATATTCGCGCAGGTAAACTGCAGCAATGACACCGAAGGGTGTCACCAGCAGGGACATCAACATTACCATCATCACTGTGCCAAAAATTGCCGGGAAAATCCCGCCTTCTGTATTTGCTTCACGGGGATCTTCACTGACGAATTCCCACAGGCTCGCAAAATAGAACCCGATTTTATCGACAAGCCCCATCGCATTCGGCTGCCAGGCGCGCACAATATTTGCGAGCGGGATATTGACCGACTCCCCTCCCATAGCAAGCATGGTGACAGAATCACGCTTGATCTCTTTATAGAGCACTTCCAGCTGCTTCTGCAGTTCGCCAAATTCAGTCTGCAGGGCATCTTGCTGATGCACTATGTCGGCAAGCGCCTCTGGAGTATCTTCACCCTCCAGCTCCAGCCCCCGGCGTTCGAGGCGCAACTGTTCCAGTTTATAGTTAATGGCACCGATGTCACCCCGTTCCAGCTTGTGAATCAGCTTGCGAATACCACTGACACGCTCCAGTCTGGGTTGCAACTCAAGCCACGCAGCATCTTTTTCAGCAATCTGTTGGCCCTTCTCACGAATATCCTGCAGGAAACCGTAAAAATTACCCCATTCGGAACGTTCCAGTTCAACCAGGTCTTCAGGTGTTGAGCGGCTGACGATAGCCGGCTCGTTTATCCAGCGAAAATCCAGCCCGGAGACGTCACGGTTGCCGGTCTTGATAAGCAAACGTTCAATATTTATCGCGTCACCGTAGGCCTCAACCGATTCACCTGCCTCACGCAGGCGCTCCACCGTGATACGCTCGCTCTCACTGATCTCACCAATCAGACGTTGTACGCTGCCATCTGCCAGTCGGTATTGCATATCCCATACAGGAGAGGTCCAGAAGTGTCCCAGCCCGTTCACGGCAATCAGACCCAGCAGGCCCAGTACCATAATGAGACTGGCGGACACGGCTGCTGCATTCAGCCATATCCATGGCTTCCCGCTTTTCACCCAGCCGCCAAAATCTTTACTCATGCGAATGTCTCATTACAGGCTGCTGTACTTGTTGCGCAATCGCTGACGAATCAGCTCTGCGCCCGTGTTAAAGATGAAGGTAAACAGGAACAGTACCAGGGCGGCAAGAAACAAAATCCTGTAGTGTGTACTCGCCACTTCGGCTTCGGGCATCTCTACCGCAATATTGGCGGACAGGGTACGCATCCCCTGGAAGATGCTCATATCCATTACCGGCGTGTTACCGGTTGCCATGAGTACAATCATGGTTTCACCAACGGCACGTCCTACCCCCATCATGATACCGGAGAAAATACCGGGACTGGCGGTAAGCAGTACTACCCGTATTAACGTCTGCCAGCTGGTAGCACCCAGCGCCAGTGAGCCACTGGTGAGGTGTCGTGGTACGCTGAAGATAGCATCTTCAGCGATGGAAAAGATGGTCGGAATTACAGCAAATCCCATCGCCATACCCACCACCAGTGAGTTGCGTTGATCGAAGCCTATGCCCATTTCGTGTTGCAGCCAGGCCGGCATGTCGCCACCAAACAACCATTGTTCCAGCAAAGGACTCATGGCCAACGACAGATAACCTGCACCCAGTATCACCGGAACCAGTAACGCCGCTTCCCAACCCACTGCTACCCGTCCAGTCAGGCGCGGTGGCAGGCAGTGCCAAAGCCATGCGGTAACCAGCACCAGCAAGGGCATCAACAATAATAATGCGAACAGACCGGGCAAGTGGGTTTCTACCAACGGCGCCAGCCACAGCCCGGCAAGGAAGCCCAGGATAACCGTGGGTAAAGCTTCCATGATCTCAATGGTTGGCTTCACCATCTGGCGCATCTTCGGCGCCATGAAGTAAGCGGTGAAAATCGCACCCAGTATCGACAGGGGTATAGCAAATAACATGGCATAAAATGCAGCCTTGAGCGTACCAAATGCCAGCGGTGTCAAGCTGAACTTCGGCTCAAAATCATTATCTGCTGCCGATGATTGCCAGACATATTCAGGTTTGTCATAACCTTCGTACCAGACCTTGCTCCACAGGGCATTCCACGAAACTTCCGGGTGCGGATTTTGAATACGCCAGAACTGCAACTGGTTCGTATCATCCAACACCCACAGTGCGTCAGCGCGCGGACTGATAGCCAGTAAATGAACCGGGCTATCCGAAACCTTTTCCTGAATCAGGCGCTTTCCGGCGGTGGCGTGGTAGATTGAAATGCTGCCATCAACTCCCCCGACCAGAAAACCTTTACGACTGTATTCCGATGCCAGCACCCGTGTTTTAACGCCGTTATCAAAACTGCGGATCTGTCGAAGGTGTGATACCCCTTCTTTATCGCGGACCTGGAACCATTGACTGATCTCACCGTCATCGCTGGCCACCATGATGGAGTTACCACCGGCCAGAAAACGTGCCGCACTGACATCGGTGTTTTTCGCCGCAACATTAATTTGTTCCTGTAATCTTGCCTGGGACAGATCTGAAATATCAAACCAGGCCAGTGTCCCGTCACGGCTTACCAGGTACAGGTTACGCTGTGAGGGATCAACCAGCAGTCTGACAATATCATCCAGATCTGTATAACCACTGCTGCGTTCGAACGTCCAGCCGGCCTCGTCCTCCATCAGTGATTCTTCCGGGGAAGCCCGCATCACCGACAACATGCCACCCTGAGACCAGGCTACAAGGGTAAAAGATTCATCCTGCTGGATCGCAAGCTTGTCCAGTGAGGCGCCATCGACGTTGACATCCAGCGGTGCCTCACCGAGGGGATACTGTACTTCCGGCGTAATAAGACGTTTGTCATTGGGAAAACTGACCCGGTAGTTGAGCTTGACCACCACAGCCTGACCATTGCTGAAACCCAGGGCAACAATGCCGGAATCCGGCCGTGCCGCCGAAAAGCTGACAACTTTGGCAGCATCCGGAACGGGTAATTGCACCCGGCTGATCTCGTGACCATCGGCTGTCGAAAGAAAACGTATACGCCCTTTCCGGTCGATAACAGCGCCGATTTCTGCCTGCTCTTCCATTGACAGATAAACCGCCTTATCCCCATCCGACAGCGTATAGGAGACCTCTCGCTGCATCTCGGGAGATTCAAGCAACGGCGTGACAACATAGAGAAGATAGATAAATATCAGCAGGATAGCGATGATGACGGCTGTACCACCAGCACCGACCACCCAGCGTGTCAGGCGATCCTTGAGCAGGCGAAGGCGTAAGTGGGCACTGCCTTTATACTGGTTTGAAGTCGATGATCCGGACATAGCCGGAACAGGGTACGCGAGAAATATGACGATTG
>VAPL010056820.1_pt1 | contig 21027 bp, 20 predicted proteins | sample 3395061 | NCBI WGS metagenome assembly VAPL01 (sample SAMN08290444, study PRJNA428436) | hydrothermal vent metagenome | isolation source: Deep-sea hydrothermal vent chimney 2 | place: Pacific Ocean: Juan De Fuca Ridge | depth 2182 m m | reverse complement strand
GGTATCGCCGAGGGGGTAGAAAATTCCAACTACCTGCTGACCACCGAGCGGGGGTCCTTTATCCTGACACTCTACGAAAAACGGGTCGATCCCGGCGATTTACCGTTTTTTCTGGGGTTGATGGCGCATCTGGCGGCCAAGGATATCCCGTGCCCGACGCCGCTTGCCGACAATCGGGGGCGCTCGCTGAATACGCTGTGCGAACGCCCGGCGGCGATTATCAGCTTCCTCGACGGCATGTGGCCCCGGCGTATTTCACCGGACCACTGCGCCGGCCTGGGGGCCGCCATGGCGCGCCTGCATCTGGCCGGCGCCGATTTCAGGATGACACGCCGCAATGCCCTGTCGGTGCAATCCTGGCGACCGCTGTTGCAGGCGTCCGGGGAACGGATCGATCAGGTCCGGCCGGGCCTGGCGGCCCTGCTTTCCAGTGAACTGGATGAATTGCAGGCACGCTGGCCGAAAGCCGATGCCCTGCCTTCCGGGGTAATCCACGCCGATCTGTTTCCCGACAACGTGTTCTTCCGGGGTGGCGAACTGTCGGGCCTGATCGATTTCTATTTCGCGTGTAACGATATTTTCGCCTACGATCTGGCGATCTGCCTCAACGCCTGGTGCTTCGAGCCCGACCTGAGCTTCAATGTGACCAAGGCCCGGCGGATGTTGATGGCCTATCGCCGCCAGCGTGATTTTTCTCCGGGTGAACTGGCCGCCCTGCCGCTGCTGGCCCGGGGCAGCGCCATGCGGTTCCTGCTGACCCGGCTGTATGACTGGCTGAACACCCCGGCGGACGCCATGGTGACCCGCAAGGACCCCCTGGAGTACCTGGAAAAATTGCGTTTCCATCAGGCCGTCGAAAGCCCCGCCGCTTATGGATTGGACTAGACATGACGGTCGATAACGATACCGTCTCGCTGTATACCGATGGCGCCTGTTCCGGCAATCCCGGCCCCGGCGGCTGGGGCGTGCTGATGCTGTGGAACGGCCACGAAAAAGAGCTCTCGGGCGGCGAGTTCGAAACCACCAACAACCGCATGGAATTGATGGCCGCGATCATGGGGCTGGAATCGTTGAGGCGCGGGATGACGGTGGAACTGTACACCGACAGCACCTACCTGCGCGACGGCATCACCAAATGGATTCACGGCTGGAAGAAAAACGGCTGGCGGACGGCGGCCAGGAAGCCGGTCAAGAATGTCGATTTGTGGCAGCGTCTGGAAACGGCGACAAGCACCCACAGCGTCAATTGGCGCTGGGTCAAGGGCCATTCCGGCCATCCCGAAAACGAACGCGCCGACGAACTTGCCCGCCAAGGCATGACAAGCTATCGGGGCGAATAGGCGCCTTCCGCCATAAATAATTCAGCGGTTCGACAGAATACGCTTCTTTTCCTCGAATTCATCCTTGTCGATCTCGCCCCTGGCGAATCGTTCTTCGAGAATTTCCATGGCCTTCCTTTGGGACCTTTCGGGCGGCAGATACGGGTCGCCGCCGGAGGCCTGTCCGCCGCTTAGCCAGCGAACCAGCAGAACCACAATGGTGATCACCGCCGCCAGCACCACGATCATCATGATCGGGCCGAAAATCATCCCGTACCAAGGCATATAACCCCACTGATCCATAGCGATTCTCCTTTGAATATTATATCCGTCGATTACCTGGATTTTTTGTTTGTCGCCGTCATTCCGCGTTCCGGCTCTCGCCCATATATTAGACGTCGCCGGGGTTCGGGCGTCAACCGGCTGCTTTTAGGTCAACGACCATTCGTTTGCCAGTTCAGACGAGTTCGGAAACATAATGGCAGTTGCGGGTGTCGCAAAGGCTGATCCGCCATTCCACCGGTCGGCCGTCCAGAGTCAGGGCGATGCGGTCGATCTCCAGCAGCGGCGCGCCCGCCTCAAGGCCCAAAAGCCCGGCCTGTTCCGCCGTCGCGGCGATGGCGCGCAGTTCTTCATTGGCCCGGTAGATGGTGATTGCGTAGCGTTCCTCGTACAGGACATATAGCTCGTTCGGCAACTTGCCGTCAGAGGGCCGGCCCAGGTCGGGAAAAAGCTTGGCCGGCACCAGGATGCGCTCCAGGATTTTGGGGGAGCCACCCAGTTCCCTGATCCGGTTGATTTCCACCACCCGGGACTGGGCGGGCAGGTCAAGGCGCCTGGCCTCGTCGCGGCTGGCGCGCCGCCGGGCGCAGGAGAGCAGGTGGCAGGTGGCCGGCTGGCGGTTGCCGTCGGTCGCGACCATCTTGAAGAAATGGAACAGCGAGCGTTGCGGGGTGTGAGAGGTGACGAATGTGCCCTTGCCCTGTTGCCGGTAGAGCAGGTTTTCCGCCGTCAATTCATTCAGCGCCTTGCGGACGGTGCCCGGGCTGACGTCAAGTTCCGCCGCCAGTTTCTGTTCGCTGGGCAAAAGGTCGCCCGGCCGCCAGACTTCATCGACGATGCGCCGGATGATCACCCTTTTGACACGCAGGTAAAGCGGCCCTCCTCCGGGAACTGTCATGTCCACTTGTTCGTCTGCTCCTTGAATCTTCCGGTGATGGCCCACAGGGTAGCCGGGCCGGTCGCTCATGTCCACGCCCATTCCACCGTATAAACATATATATCTTATATAAGAGTTACAAGAATTTGCTTGACGCCCGAACACCGTGCGGTATAGATAATTGGGCAATGAAACATAACCGTGGTCCGGTCCGCATCGGGCCGTATCCTTTGGAATTTAGGAGGTAGCGTTGAGTGCACCGGATTTTCTCGTTCACGAGGGCAAGGACACCGTTGGCGTGATCGTGGTCGAAGGGGTAAGGGCCGGACAGTCTCTATCCGGCTGGCTGATGGAGACCGACGAAACACTGACCCTTGCCGCGATCGACGACATTCCGCTCGGCCACAAGCTGGCCTTGAGCGCGATCGGCGATGGGGACACCATCATCAAGTACGGTCACGATATCGGCAAGGCGGTCAGCGCCATTGCGGTGGGCGGCCATGTCCATGTCCATAACGTCAAGACAAAAAGGTGGTAGTCATGGATAAATACACTTTTCGGGGTTACCGCCGCGAAAACGGCCGGGTCGGCGTACGCAACCATGTAGTCATCCTGCCGTTGGACGATCTGTCCAACTCGGCGTGCGAGGCGGTGGCCAACAATATCAAGGGCGCCATGGCCCTGCCGCACCATTACGGGCGGCTGCAATTTGGCGAGGATCTCGAGCTCCACTTCCGTACCCTGATTGGCACCGGATGCAACCCCAACGTGGCGGCGGTGGTGGTTATCGGCATCGAGCCCGGCTGGACCCAGCGCATCGTCGAGGGCATCGGCAAGACCGGCAAGCCGGTCGAGGGTTTCGCCATCGAACGCAACGGCGACATCGCCACTATTGCCGCCGCTTCCCGCAAGGCCAAGGAATATGTCCAATGGGCGAGCGGGTTGCAGCGCGAGGAATGCGCCATCGACGATCTTTGGGTGTCGGTGAAGTGCGGCGAATCGGATACTACATCGGGTCTCGCCTCCAATCCGACCGTCGGCAACGTTCTCGACAAGATCAATGCTCTCGGCGCCACTACCTGTTTCGGCGAGACCTCTGAAATTACCGGTGCCGAGCAGGTCTGCGCGACGCGGGCGGCGACTCCCGAGGTTGCGGAGAAATTTCTCAAGACATGGAACGCATACAACGACTTCATCCTGTCGGTGAAGACCGATGATTTATCGGATTCGCAACCCACCAAGGGCAATATCGAAGGCGGCCTGACCACCATCGAGGAAAAGGCCTTCGGCAATCTGGAGAAGATCGGCAAGAGCAGCGAATACATCGACGTCCTGGAACCGGCCGAAGCGCCGGCAAAGGGGCCCGGCCTCTATTATATGGATACCTCGTCGGCGGCGGCCGAGTGCGTGACCCTGCAGGCGGCGGCCGGCTTCGTCGTCCATCTGTTTCCCACCGGTCAGGGCAACATTATCGGCAACCCGATTGAGCCGGTAATCAAGCTTTCCGCCAACCCGCGCACGGTGCGGACCATGAGCGAGCATGTCGACCTGGACGTATCGGGAATTCTGCGCCGGGAGATGAACCTCGATCAGGCCGGCGACAAACTTATCGATATCGCATTGAAAACCGCCAGCGGATGGCTGACGGCGGCAGAGGTGCTGGGCCACCGCGAGTTCGTCATGACCAAGCTGTACCGCAGCGCCTAGTAACGGAGCCTTATCAAGGGCTTGAGAGCCGTTTGAACGAATAGCCGTCGGTTAAGACGTTATAGCGAAAGACCGGAAGGAAATAACAAATTCAAGCCGTCCGGATTTTATACCATCCTCATACGAGGGGTATCAACAGGAGGAAAATGATGACTACATTACGTACAATAATTATGACCGGCATGGTCGCATTAATGCCAATGACGATGGCCGTGGCCGGCCAGGACAAGGCCTATCCCGACAAGCCGGTAAACTATATCATTCCTTTTGGGCCGGGTGGTGAATCCGATATTACCGCCCGCCTGCAACAGCCCTTCTTCAAGGATAAGTTCGGCGCCGATCTGGTGGTTTCCTATAAGCCGGGCGGCGGCGGCGCGGTGGGCTGGTCCCAGCTTAACGGCATCAAGGGTGACGGCTATACGATCATGGGCATCAATCTGCCCCATATCATTGTCAAACCGTTGCAGAAGAATGTCGGCTTCGCCACCAAGGACATTACCGGGATTTACATGTTCCATTACACCCCGGACGCCATCGTCGTTAAAAAGGACAGCCCCTTCAAGACGCTTAAGGATTTGATAAAATACGCCAAGGCGAATCCGGGCAAGCTGACCATGTCGGGGTCGGGCAAGGGCACGGCCAACCACATCGCCAAGGTGCGGTTTGACAAAATGGCGGGTGTCAATACCACCTATGTCGCCTTCAAGGGCACGGGCAAGGCCGCCGCCGCCATGCTTGGCGATCAGGTCAAGGCCGAATGGGGCTATACCTCGGTGGGCGCCAAATACGGCAACGAGGTGCGCTTGCTGGCGGTTGCCATGAATAAACGCCATCCCAGGTTCCCCAATGTACCGACCTTTAATGAACTGGGCTTTGACCTGGTGTCCGGCGCCTATCGTGGTATTGCCGTTCCCAAATCGACGCCGGAAAATATCCGCGTGAAACTGTCGAAGATGATCGGTGAAATCAATGCCGATCCGGCCTTTCGCAAGAAGATGGAAGACGCCGGCATGGCCCTGCTTGATGTGGACTACGCGGGGATGGGGGCTTTCATGGCCAAGATGACGGACATATACACCAAAGCCGCCCGCGAAGCCGGCATCATCAAGTAGACGTAGCGTTTAAACATGGCCGGCGAACGTTTAAACACTGCCGGTGCTTGGTTGACAAGCGCCGGCAGTGTTGCGAGCCTGCATCATTAAGATACGGGACATCACGCAGTGCCTGGACTCGACTACCTGATTGAAGCGCTGACGCCCTTTCATATCATGCTGGCCCTGGCCGGCGTGGTGGCGGGAACGATAGTCGGATCGCTGCCGGGACTGACCGCCACCATGGCGGTGGCGGTCCTGATACCCATCACCTTCTCCATGGAGCCGGCGTCGGCCCTTATATTGATGGGCGCTATCTATACCGGGGCGATTTACGGTGGCGCCTACGCCGCAATTCTTCTGAATACTCCGGGGACGCCTTCGGCCATCGCCACCACCTTCGACGGCTTTCCCATGGCCAAGCGCGGTGACGGCGACCTGGCCGTGACCCTGGCCTGCATAGCCTCGGTGGTGGGGGGGCTGGTCGGGGCGGCGTTCCTGCTCTGGCTGTCGCCGCCGCTGGCGAAGGTGGCGCTTGCCTTCGGACCGGTCGAATATTTCTGGCTGGCGGTGTTCGGGCTGACGATGATTTCCGCCCTTTCCCAGGGCAGCCTCCTGAAGGGCTTGATTGGCGCCTGTTTCGGCCTGCTGCTGGCTTTCGTCGGGGTCGCCGAAATCAGCGCCGACGTCCGCTTTACCTTCGGCAGCCAGACCCTGCTTGGCGGCATCGAGATAGTTTCCGCCCTGATTGGCCTTTATTGCATACCGGTACTGATCGATATGGTGGCGACGCCGGACCGCCACCTCAAGATTACGCACAGGACCGGCGGCTTTCGTCTCGCCGAAGCGCTGGCGATTTCCTGGAAATACAAGTTAAACCTGATCCGCAGTTCGGTGATTGGCACTTTGGTCGGAATCCTGCCCGGAGCGGGCGGCTCGATTGCCGGGCTGGTAGCCTATTCCGAAGCGCGGCGGGCCTCGAAGAATTCGGAAAATTTTGGCAAGGGGGCGCCCGAGGGCGTCCAGGCCACCGAATCGGCCAATAACGCCACCGTCGGCGGAGGATTCATTCCGACCCTGGTGCTGGGCATTCCCGGCACGCCGCCCGATGCGGTGATCCTGGGCGCCTTGCTGATCCAGGGGGTGCGCACCGGACCGACCCTGTTTGCCGATAACGGCTCCACCGTTTACACCTTTATCTACGGCCTGATCCTGGCCACTCTGCTGATGCTGCCCGCCGGCCTGATCATCGGTCGCTACGCCTATCGTACGATCATCACCGTGCCCAAGGCGATGTTGGTGCCGACCGTGGCGTTCATGACCATAATCGGGTCCTATTCGATTAGAAACAGTATCTCCGACGTCATGATCATGATTGCGCTTGGGGTTGTGGGTTGGTTTCTCAACCGCTTCGGCTTCAACCCCTCGCCGATTGTTCTGGGCCTGATCCTGGGGCGCATCGCCGAACAGGGCTTTGTCCAGGCCTGGACCATCGGCGCCGCGACCGGCGAGTTAATCGCCATGTTCTTCGGCCGTCCGATTAGTCTGGTAATCATCGCCTTTATTTTACTGTCTCTGTTCTATCCCCTGATACGGGGTTACTGGGCGGCGATAAGGAGTCCGATCGATGTCGATTAATAACCGCCCCGTGAGCACCGGATCGGATGTGGCGGGCACGGTTACGGCGGGCATATTCATATTGGTGGCGGCGGCGGCGCTGTGGGACACGACGACGATGGTCGATGCGGATTCCTACGTTTTTCCGCGCGCCGTGTTGATCGTAATGATCCTCCTTTGCGGGCTGCTGATAGTCCGTAATCTGGTCCGGCCCGGACCGCCCGGTGCGAATGCACCTGCGGGCGCCTCGACGCCGCGGCGGGTGCTGTTGGTGGCGGCCATGCTGGGCAGCGTCGCATTGATGCCGGTCATCGGATTTTTCCTCGCCGGACTGGGGGCCTTCCTGGCGATTATGATGATCGCCATGTATGACACCTGGACACCGTATCGCCGCATTGTTTACCCGCTGTCCTGTGTGGCGGTCGTGGTCGTATTTTATATCCTGTTCACCCGTGTTCTGCTGGTGCAACTGCCGACCGGCCTTTTGTTCGACTAAAAATTAAGGATAATCATGCCCGACATCGTCATATCCGAATTCATGGACCAGGACGCCATCGATGACCTGGCCCGCGGTTTCGATGTTCTTTACGACCCCGGTCTGGTCGATCGACCGGGCGACCTTGCGGCTGTTCTTGGCGGGGCGCGGGGCCTGATCGTGCGCAATCTGACCCAGGTCCGGGACGCCTTGCTGGAAGCCGCGCCCGGCCTTCTGGTGGTCGGGCGGCTTGGGGTCGGCCTGGATAATATCGACCTGGAAGCCTGCCGGGCCCGGCATATAGAAGTCTGCCCGGCCACCGGGGCCAACGATCAGGCAGTTGCGGAATACGTTATTGCCGTCGCCCTGATTTTGCTGCGCGGCTCGTACTCGGCCGCCGCCGGGATAATAAAGGGCGATTGGCCGCGCCGCTCCTGCATCGGCCGCGAGATCGGCGGCAAGCGCCTGGGCCTGATCGGTTTTGGCGGCATCGCCCGCCAGACGGCCACCCGCGCCCGCGCCCTCGGCATGGCGGTGGCGGCCCACGATCCGTTCGTCGCCGCCGATGATCCGGCCTGGGACGGCGTCGAGCGTCTCGATATGACCGATCTGATGGCGGCCAGCGACGTCATAAGCCTGCACGTTCCATTGATCGACGGCACTCGCGGCCTGATCGACGCCGATGCCATTGCCGCCATGAAAAAGGGTGCGATCCTGATCAATACGTCGCGCGGCGGAATTGTCGACGAGGCCGCGCTAAGCGCGGGCCTGCGCGGCGGCCATCTGGGCGGCGCGGCGCTCGATGTTTTCGAGACCGAACCGGTAACGGAGAGTTCCGGCCGCCGGTTCGCCACCGCGCCGAACCTGATCCTGACTCCCCACATCGCCGGCGTGACCGAGGAATCAAATGTCCGGGTCAGTGCGCTCACCGCCGATAATGTGCGGCGCGTGCTGGAGGCGCGGTCGTGAACGAAATCGTCCTGTCCCTGGATGAACTGCGGGCTTTGGCCGTGGCGGTGCTGGTCGCCAATGATACGTCAAAGACCAATGCCGCCTGTGTCGCCGAGGCGCTGGTCGCCGCCGAGGCCGACGGCCAGAAGGGCCACGGCATGTCCCGCCTTTCGTCCTACGCGGCCCAGGCGGCGTCCGGCAAGGTAGACGGCTTGGCGGTCCCCGTGGCCGAGGACGTTTCCGCCGCTGCGGTGCGGATCGACGCCAAGTGGGGATTCGCCTTTCCGGCCATGGCCCTGGCTATTCGCCGGGTCGCCGTTTTGGCGGCGGATACCGGCATCGCGGTGGCGGCGGTCCGCCGTTCCCATCATTTTGGCCAGGCGGGCTATCACGTCGAACGACTGGCGGAGCGCGGTCTGGTCGGCCTGGTATTCGGCAACAGCCCCAAGGCCATCGCGCCATGGGGTGGCCGGGACGGGATATTCGGCACCAACCCCATCGCCTTCGCCGCACCCAGGCGTCAAGGCTTGCCGCTGCTTATAGATCTTAGCCTCAGCAAGGTGGCGCGCGGCAAGGTCATGCTTGCCGCCAAACGCCACGAAGCGATCCCCGAGGGCTGGGCCTTTGACGCCGACGGGCGACCGACCACCGATGCCGACGCCGCCCTGGCCGGCACCATGGCGCCTATGGGAGACGCCAAGGGTGCGGCCCTGGTGATGATGGTCGAGATATTGGCCGCCGCCCTGACCGGCGCCAATTTCGGTTTCGAGGCCTCGTCCTTTTTTGACGCCGACGGTCCACCGCCAGGGGTCGGCCAGATGCTGCTGGCCATTGATCCGGAACGCCTGTCCGGCGGATTATTCAGCGAACGCATCGAGACACTTTTGAATGCCGTTCTGGTGCAGTCCGGAACCCGGCTTCCCGGCGCCCGGCGGCAGGAACTTCGCGCCAGGGCCGCGACCGACGGTGTTGCACTGCCCCGCGCGTTGGTCGATGAATTAAGAAAATTGGCGGCGTCCTGATCTGGTCCCGGCGGCCACAGCCGGTAAACCGGAAGCTTTTGCGGGACTACAATTGACCCAGCATGGCCTCGGCGCTGCTGATCCGGTATTCGCCCGGAGCTTCGCGGTTGAACGTCCTGACCACACCGTCTTCGACGACCATCGAGAAGCGGTCGCAGCGCACGCCCATGCCGCGCGATGTAAGGTCCAGTTCCAACCCCATGGCCAGGGTCAGTTCCGCCGAGCCGTCGGCGGCCATGACTATGGTATTGCCGACGTTCTGATCTCTGCCCCAGGCGGCCATGACGAAAGCGTCATTAACCGACAGGCAAATGATCGCCTCGATACCCTTGCCCCGGAGCGCCCCGGCGTTGGCCAGGAAGCTTGGGACATGCTGCGATGAGCAGGTCGGCGTGAAGGCGCCGGGCAGACCGAACAGGGCGACTTTCTTGCCCTTGAACAGGTCGTTGGTGGCGACGGCGGCGGGGCCGTTTTCGGTCATCATATAAAGCGTGGCCGATGGTATGGCGTCGCCGGGCTTGATGGTCATGGCAGGTTTTCCCCAGGTTTAAGGTTTTTCAGGTAACTATTTTTGAACTATGGCTTTGCCCGTGGCTTTTTCGAAACCCGCCAACACCGCGCCGCGGCTAAGCAGTTCGGGCAGCACCACACCCCTCGGCGCGGCCGGTCCATAGACCGCGTTAAACGGGATGCCGTAACGCTGGAAGCCGGCCAGATAACGGGCGATGTCATCATTGGGCAGGGTCCAGTCGGCCTGCATGGCAACCACGTTGTCTTGCCGCAGTTTTTCCAGAACGTCGCCTTTGGACAGCACCAGCCCCTTGTTGATCTGGCAGGTAATGCACCAGTCGGCGGTAACATCGACAAATACCGTCTTGCCGCTCCTGACCAGACTAGGGATGGTTTCCGGCGCGAAGGGTTGCCAGATTTCCTTGAACACCGGGTCGTCGGCGACGCCACGCGCCATGACGGCGTTGGCCGGCAGCAGCGATGGCGTCGTCAGCGCCAGCAGCGACAGCACGGCGACGGCGCTGCCGCCGACCAGCCACAGGCGCCGCAGTTTGCTGCCCAGATAGACCGCCGCCACCATCGCCAGCATCAACAGGCCGATGGCAATCGCCCCGCGATCGCCGATCTGGGCCAGCAGTACGCTTAGCAGCCATACCGCCGTCGCCGCCAGCGCGAAGCCCAGAATCCGGCGCAGGACGATCATCCAGCGACCGGGCCGGGGCAAGCGGGTGGCCAGTCCGGGGACCGCCGCGATTACCAGATAGGGCAGCGCCAGGCCGATTCCCAGGGCCGCAAACACCGCGAAGATATCGCCGGTGTCGCGGGCCAGGGCGAACCCGACGGCGGTGCCAAGGAACGGCGCCGAACAAGGCGTCGCCAGCAGGGTGGCGAAGGCGCCGGTCAGGAAATGGCTCCGCAGGCTGTGCCCGTGACCCGTGCGGTCGCTCAAATCGGTTATCGCATGGGGTAGCCGGAATTCAAAAAATCCCCACAGATTGCATGCGAACAGGGTAATCAGAATGGTCATAAAAATCAGAAAAACCGGCTGTTGAAACTGAATTCCCCAGCCGATCATCAGCCCGGCCTCCTTAAGGCCGACCAGGGCGCCGGCGAGAACCAGAAAGGCGCCGATAACACCGGCGGCCGAGGCCAGGAAGCTTATTCTGACCTGGCGCCGGTCGCGGCCGCCGTGGCTGACCACGCCAAGCAGTTTGATCGACAGCACCGGCAGCACACAGGGCATAAGGTTTAGTATCAGGCCGCCAAGGACCGCCAGCGCCAGGATGGTCAGCAGGGCCAGTCCTTCACTGCCCGGATCGCCGGGGGCCGCCTCCAGCGTCCGTTCCGCCGCCCGTTCGCCATCTACAAAGGTAAATGTCATGGTCCGGCCGGCCAGGCTTCCGGGCGGTTCCAGTTCCTCGGCGCCAAAAACCTTGGAAGCCAGCACGACCCGCCGTTTGCCGTCGCTGAAACGCAGGTCCGGTTTACCGAAGGCCAGGACATTGGGGCCTTCGACAAACATATCCGGCGCGTTGAATGGCGCTTCGGCGCTTACCGTAACCCGCACCATCAGGTCCTCGCCGTCCCGGACGGTCTCGGCTTTTTCGATGCGTACCCCAAGGGCGCCGCCGTCGCCCGGTATCTGTACGGTATAGCGGTTTATCAAATAGGCAAACGAACTGGCGGTGGCCGGGCCTTGCGGTAAATCCATGGCCACCGCCAGACGGTAGGGCACGCATATTTCGCTGCACGTCAGGAAGTCGACCGTGGCGCGCAGGCCAAGCGCCTTGCCGGGCTCTACCGGGCGCACCGTCATCGGCAGCACCACTTCGTCCTTGTAGCCGACGGTTTCCAGGCCAAGCACGGAAAAACGGTGCGGCAGCGGCCAGCGGATCACGGCATCTTTCAGATTGCTTGAGCCGGTCCAATCCAGGGTCGGCGGGTAGCCGGCATCGCCGGGCGAACGCCAGTATATTTTCCAGCCCGGACGCATCTTGAAGTGCAGGCCGAAGTTCAGCGTGTCCGCCTCGCCGACGGCGTTGGCGGCGGAAATAAGGCGAACCGAAGTTTGCTCCGTTTCGGCCCAGGGCGAAGCCGCCGTTTGCGCCGCCGCCGGCGGTGTTGGCAGCAGTAGCATCAGGGCCGGGGCAAGGAATAGCAGGGGCGTAAGAATTCTTCTCATGACGGGGGGGATCATAGCCGTATTACGCCGTACGCGAAGCGAAACTTAGGCCCCATCACAAACTCTTTACCACCGGAAAAATCCTTCAGACACCCTTGAAAATGGTGATTTAACGAGGAATTTACCGTCATCATACGGCCTGTCGGGACTGAAAATATCCGAAACACAGGTGTTCTCCTTCGCCACGATATGCCAGAATGACCGGGTCAATATTAAGTATCGAAATGTGGCATAAAGATGGAATTTCGTCAGGACATTGATTATTCGCTGCTCGGTCAATTGCTGGTCGCCATGCCCGGAATGCAGGATTCCCGGTTCGAGAAGACGGTAATTTACATGTGCGCCCATAGCACCGAAGGGGCGATGGGGCTGGTCGTCAATAAGCCCTGCGTGGAAATATCATTCCCGGATTTACTTACGCAACTGGGTATTGAACAGGATGACGCGACCGATCGTATCGACCTGCATTTCGGCGGCCCCGTGGAATCGTCCCGTGGTTTTGTCCTGCATTCGCCCGACTACCTGCGCGACGCCTCGCTGGTGGTTGACCACAATATCGCGCTGACCGCGACCATCGATATCCTGAAGGCCATCGCCAATGGCGCCGGGCCCCGCCGCAGCCTGCTGGCCATCGGTTATGCCGGTTGGGGGCCGGGGCAACTGGATAGCGAAATTCTCAACAACGGCTGGCTGCATGTTGATGCCGATGACGACCTGGTGTTCGGTAACAATCTGGGCGTTAAATGGGAACGGGCGATGGCCAAAATAGGCATCGACCACCGCATGTTATCCGACGAAGCCGGTCACTGTTGACCGATCAGGCCAGTTGATCCTTGATCCGGTCAAAATCGGCCAGTTTCGAGACCGGCCCCAACGAGGCCAGCGTCGGCGCCGTCGCAAAAATGCGGCGGGCCACCCGGACGATGGCGGCGGTATCGACGGCTTCGATTCGGTTGACCACTTCTTCCACCGACAAGGGCCGCCGGAACACCAGCAACTGGCGGGCCAGTTGTTCGCAGCGCGACGATGAACTTTCCAGCGACATCAATATCGACGCCTTCAATTGGGCTTTGGATCTGGCTACTTCCGCGTCGTTGACCCGTTCCTGCACTTTCTTGATTTCCTGGCAAATCAACGGCGTCAGTTGCGCCAGTTCCTGTTCGCCGGTACCGGCGTAAATGCCGAATGTGCCGCCGTCCAGATAACTGCTGGCAAAGGAATAGATGGAATAAACCAGGCCGCGTTTTTCGCGAATTTCCTGGAACAGTCGCGACGACATGCCGCCGCCGAACAGGGTCGAGAAAACCGCCATGGCGTAAAAATCAGGATCGTCGAAGGCCATGCCGTCGAAGCCCAGCAGCAGGTGGGCCTGTTCCAGGTCCTTTATCTCGCGGCTTTCACCCCCCGCATAAGACGCTTTTTGCCGCATCGGCGGGGTTCCCCGGCCAAGCTTGGTAAAGAATTCACTGGCCAGGGCCACCACCTGGTCGTGTTCACACCGCCCCGCCGCCGTCAGCACCATGCCGGGTGCGTGATAGTGGCTGCTCATGTAATCGATGACGGTTTGGCGCGACATCTCGCCGACCACCTGTGCCAGCCCCAGCACCGGACGGCCCAAGGGCTGGTCGGGGTAGGCGGCCCGCTGGAAATGATCGAAGATGACGTCGTCCGGGGTGTCCTCGGCGGAATTAATTTCCTGCAATATCACGGCGCGTTCGAGCTCGAATTCCTTGCTGTCCATGGTCGAATGCTGGATTATGTCGGCGATGATGTCGAGCGCCAGGCCCTGGTCTTCTTTCAAAACACGAGCGTAATAGGCGGTGTTTTCGCGACTGGTATAGGCATTGATATGGCCGCCGACGTCCTCGATCTGCTCGGCGATCTGAAGGGCGGTGCGCCGTTTGGTGCCCTTGAAGGCCATATGTTCCAACAGGTGCGAGACGCCGTTCATTTCCGTCTTCTCGTGGCGGGTGCCGACATCCACCCAGACGCCGATGGAAACCGATTCCACGGTGTCCATGGAATCCGTAGCCACCCGCAGGCCGTTGTCCAGCGTCGTAACGTTTATAGCCATCAGGCGTTTCCTCCGGTGCGGTTGGCTTCGACGAACGCCCGTACCCGGGCCGGGTCATTATCAAGCACGGTCTGGCGTTCTTTCCGTTCAAACAGATCGGCAAGATGTTCCGGCAACTGCGGGCGAACGCCGGATGCCGCTTCCACGGCGTCCGGGAACTTGGCCGGATGGGCGGTGGCCAGTGCAATCAGCGGCGTTCCCGTATCCTTTTTGCGCCGGGCCCGTCCGGCGGCCAGGCCAACAGCCGAGTGGGGGTCCAGCAGCTCGCCGGTTCGCCGGTAGACTTCGGCGATGGTCTGTTTTGTCTGTTCGTCGTCGAAACGGGCGGCCTGGAACAACTGTCTGGCGGCCTGCATCCGGTTCGGGTCGATTTCGAACGCGCCGGTGGCGCCGAAGGCGTCCATCGCCGCGCCCACCGCGACGCCGTCACGGTCATACAGGTCGAACAGCAGCCGTTCGAAGTTGCTCGATATCTGGATATCCATGCTGGGGCTGATGGTCGGGCAGACTTCGCCGGTTTGCATTTGGCCGCTTTCGAAAAATCGGGTCAGGATGTCGTTACGATTCGAGCCGATAATCAGTTGCTCTATACCAAGCCCCATATTCCGCGCGCAGTAACCGGCGAAGACATTGCCGAAATTGCCGGTCGGCACCGCGAACGACACCGCCCGACCTGGCGCGCCAAGGGCGGCGGCGGCATAAAAATAATATACTATCTGCGCCATCACCCGCGCCCAGTTGATGGAATTGACCGCCGACAGATTGCAGCGGTCGCGGAACGGCTGGTCGTTGAACAAGGCCTTGACCAGATTTTGGCAGTCGTCAAAGGTGCCCTTGATGGCGATATTATGGACGTTTGGTTCGATCACCGTGGTCATCTGGCGGCGTTGCACCGCGGACACCCGGCCTTCCGGATAAAGAATAAAAATATCGATCAGGTCACGACCGCGACAGGCCTCTATGGCCGCCGGTCCGGTGTCTCCGGATGTCGCCCCGACGATGGTCACCCGTTCGCCGCGCCTGCCCAGCACATGATCGAAGATGCGGCCCAGGAACTGCATGGCGTAGTCCTTGAAGGCCAGGGTCGGACCGTGGAACAGTTCCATCAGCCATTCGTTGTTGCCCAGCAATTTAAGCGGCGCCACATCGGCGTGATCGAAGCCGGAATAAGTGTCCTCGACAATCGCCGCCAGGGTGTCTTCGTCAATTGCGCCGGCGGTAAACGGGCGGATTATCCGGAACGCGCAATCGGCATAGGACAAACCGGCCAGCGCCTTCAGGGCGGTCGCATCGAACCGGGGCCAGGTTTCCGGTACATAAAGGCCGCCATCGCGGGCCAGACCGGTCAGCAAAACGTCGTCGAAGGATAGGGCTGCGGCCCGACCCCGCGTGCTTATGTATTTCAAGGTTCGCTACTCCAACTCACGGCGGCAAGACCCTAGAGCAGATCGGTCGGTTATGGAAGCACTTCACCGGCGACGGCTTCGAAAATTCCGCTAAGGTCGTCGTCGTTTTCGGCGAAATGGACCTTCAGGTCCGGGAACCATGGATAGCGATCCTGACCGAGCAGTCCCCAATCCAGATTTTTGCGGTTTTTGGCGATGCTCCATGTCGGGGTGTTCAGGGCCGGGGCCAGCCACTGGATAAAGGTTCCCGCCGTGATTACGGCGTCCAGGGCGCCGGTCAATGACGCCAGACCATCAAGATCATCGACCAGATCAAGGTCGGCGAAGGTTATCAGGTCGGCCCCCGTTTCGCCCGTCTCCCGATCGGTCGAACCGGCCTGAAGGTTGACAAAGTGAACCCCGGACAGCGCGAAAATGGCTCGCCAGCAGGCCAGCGGCGGGAAATACCGGGATGTTTCATCGGTCATCAGCAGGCTGCGCCAGCAGACGCCTATTTTCGGGCCGGGCCCGCAGGCGTCCAGCCTTTCACGCCATCGCGCGGTCGTTCCGGGGGCGGCCAGCAACCTGACGGCGGTTTTGGGGAAGCTCTCCAGGGTTGGCCGCAAAAACCTGGGCAGACTACCCAGAAACACGAAGTAATCCGGATCGGGGTAGTCCTCGAGCCAATCCAAATCCGGACCGCCGACCGGATCATCGCCTTTGAAATGGCCGGACCCATGGACCGCCACGCCGGCAAAAGAGCGGGCCAGCAGCGATACCAGCCGCCGGTCCGTTTCGAAGATCACCAGCCCGTCCCGACCGACCCGGGAGGCCAAGTCGGGCAGGCAGGTGGCGAACATGATATGGTCGCCGATGCCCTGTTCGCCCCATACCAGGATGGTCTTTCCGGCCAGTTCCTCGCCGTTCCACATCCGGTCGGCGAAGGGGCCGGGGGCGGCGATGGAATCCCGCCACTCGTAAGCCATCCAGCCGGCTTCCAGTTCACCCGCCGCCAGCAACCGGGCGGAATCGTGATCATCGGTGTGGGCGATTGCCGGGTCGAAGGCCAGCGCCTTGCGATACAGGGTCAGGGCCGCCGCCATCCGCCCCTTTGCCTTCAGATCCCGGGAATGTTCGAAATACAGCCGGGCCACGGCTTGCGGCGTCGCCAACCCGGCCAGCACCCGGGAAAATATCTTTTGCCCGTAACCGTCGTCGGGATCGATTGACAGCGCTTTCAGAATCATCCCCGCCGCCGATTCCGACTTGCCGATTTGCAGCGACAGGTCCGCCAGACGACCGTATGCGGCGGCGTTTTCCGGGTCGGTTGCAAGAATCCGGCGATACAATTTAAGCGCCTCGCCATGACGACCGGCCTTTAAATGCCTGTCGGCCCTGGCCAGCGTCATATTCGGTTTCAATTCCGGCATTCCGTTTTCAGTCAGGCAGATAGCGTGATTGCAAATGGTCGATGAAGGCATCCGTGGCAAGCGGATGGCCGGTGGCGCGGGTCAATAACTGTGACGGCGGTATCGAAGACCCCAGCGAATGCACGTTGTCGCCAAGCCACCGCAGCAGCGGCTTGAAGTCGCCTTTCGGGATGCCGGCGCGAATTTCCGGATGGCTCTTCAGGGCGGCGGCGAACAACTGCGCCGCCGTCATGGCGCCCAATGTATAGGTCGGGAAATAGCCCCAGGCGCCGTCGTACCAGTGGATATCCTGCAAACAGCCCTCGGCGTCGCTGGACGGGCGAACGCCGAGCAGGTCGGCCATGCCCTGGTTCCAGGCGGCTGGCAGGTCCCGGACCTTCAGGTCGCCGCCGATCACCGCCCGTTCCAGGCGGTAGCGCAGGATTACATGCAACGGATAGGTCACTTCATCGGCATCGACCCGGATCAGGCCGCGTTCGACCCGGCCAAGCAGCCTGTACAGATTGTCGGGTTGCCACGCGGGACCCGGGCCGCCGAACGCCTGGGCCATCAGCGGGGCGGCGAATTCCAGATAATCACGGGACCGGCAGACCTGCATTTCGACCAGCAGCGACTGGCTTTCGTGGGTCGCCATGCCCAGCGCGTCGCCGACCGGCTGATAGCGCCAGTCGGATGGCAGGCCGCGTTCGTATAGCGCGTGGCCGGTTTCGTGCAGCACCCCCATCATGGCCGATGAATAATCATCCTCGTCATAGCGGGTGGTGATGCGCACGTCTTCCGAAGTGCCGCCGCAAAACGGATGCAGGCTGGTGTCGAGCCGGCCATGGTCGAAATCGAAGCCGAGCGCCGTCATTAACCGGATGCCCAGCGCCCGCTGCGCCGCCGCGGGGAATGGGCCTGATGGTTCGATGGCGGCCGGCTCGTTCGACTGACGTTCCAGCACCCGCTCCAGAAAGCCCGGCAGGAATTCCTGCAACACCTTGAAATGGCGGTCGATCCCGGCGCTGCGACCGCCCGGTTCGTACTGATCCAGCAGGGCGTCATAGGGGCTTAAGGACAGGGCCTGTGATTTCGCGTCAGCGCATTCGCGGACCACATCGACCAGTTCCGCCAGGGCGGGCAGGACGGCGGCGAAGTCGGCATTGGCGCGGGCCGTGCGCCATACCGTTTCACAGGCGCTGGAGGCCCGCGACAGCTTCATCACCTGTCGTTCGGTCAGCGCCGTGGCGTGCGCCCACAGGTGTTTCATGGCCGCCAGATTGGCCGATTGCCAGCCATTCAGATCGCCGGTTTGCTCGGCCTCGGTCAACATATCGCCGGTTTCCGAAGCGCTCAACAGGCCGTGCCGAACGGCTTCCAGTTCGGCCAGTTGATCGCCCCGCCCGGTCGCCCCGCCCGGCGGCATCATGGTGGAATAGTCCCAATGCAGAATTTCACCGGCGTCGCGCAATGTCAAAATGCGGCGAAATCTGCTTTCCAGATTTGCGTAGGCAATATTCTTCATCCGCCGCTTATGGTCGGCCACCAGATCAGGAAAGCCTTGTCGGCCAGCAGAAACAGGAAAATCAGGAACAGGTAGAAAATGGAAAAGAAGAACATCTTGCGGGCGTCCCCGTCGTCGTCGCTTTTCAGGACGATAACGGCATGGCGAATGAAGGCGACGCCAAGGGCCAGCGCGGCGACGCCGTAGATCCGCCCCGACATGCCGACCAGCGTCGGCAGCAGGGTAACCGGCACCAGAAATACGGTGTAGATAAGCATTTGCACCTTGGTTTTATGGGCGCCGACGACGACCGGCATCATCGGCACCCCGGCCTGTTCGTAATCGCCGCTGCGAAACAGCGCCAGCGCCCAGGTATGCGGCGGCGTCCACATGAAAATAATCAGGAACAGGATCATCGAGTTCGGTTCGACACTGCCGCTGACGGCGATCCAGCCGATCATCGGCGGGAAGGCTCCGGCGGCGCCGCCGACGACGATGTTTTGCGGCGTCCGGCGCTTCAGCCATACGGTGTAGATAAGGATATAATACAGGATCGTCACCATCAGCCATCCGGCGGCGGCCACGTTGACGAAAATGCCCATACCGGCAACCGAGGCGACCGCCAGGAAAACGCCGAAGCCCAGTGCTTCCAGCGGGTCGAGCCGGCCCGCCGGCAATGGCCGGTTGCGGGTCCGTTCCATGACGATATCTATATCGCGGTCGTACCACATGTTGATGGCGCCGGACGCCCCGGCGGCAACGGCGATAAACACGATCGCCAGCACCCCGGTCAGCGGTTCTATCGAGCCCGGCGCCATCATCATGCCGGTCCAGGCGGTAAAAACGACCAGTGACATAACCCTGGGTTTCAGCAACAGGGCGTATTCGACGGCGCGCGGTTTGCCCGTACTGCCTGTCTGGTCATTGTCGCGGATTACGGTCACTTTTTCTCTCTCCGGGCGGGATGCTCCCTGTTTGCCCGTTGGTTGCCGGGAAGGCAAGGATTTGTTGATCCGTCGACCGCCGCGTCCTACAACATCCGGCGACCATTGCGGAGGCAATAACTATGAACAACACGATAGAATCCCGTCTTGACCGGCTGGAAGAAAGCCTGGCTCACAACGAAATAATGAGCAACGAACTAAGTGATCAGTTGGCTGAACAATGGCGGCTCATCGAGCGCCAGAACCGGCTTATTGCCGAACTCAAGGAAAAAATCGACAACCTGGAAGCCGACTCGCCCGTTCCGGCAAACGGCCACCAGCCGCCACCGCATTATTAAATCTCCGCATTTTCCAGGGTGTGGCGGAAGACCTTGACCAGCTTTTGATCCAGTTGGCCATCAAGGTCGTTCAGGATGGCGAATGCCTTTTCCGCCGGGAAGGCCGGCTTGTAGGCCCGCTCGTCGGTCAGGGCGCCGAAGATATCGACGATCGCCGACATTCGCGCCAGTTCGCTCAAATTGGTCCCGGCAAGACCCAGCGGATAGCCGCTGCCGTCCAGTTTTTCGTGGTGCTGCATGGCGATAATGCGGATGCCGGCGTTGACGTCCGGTGTCCGGTCCAGGATGTCGCCGGAATTCTCGACGTGGCTTTTCATGACCTCCCAGTCGGCGCCATCCAGCTTGCTCGGTTTGTTCAGGATATCCTGTGGCGTCACCATTTTTCCGACATCGTGCAGCAGGCCGCCGGTCGACAGGGTAATCAGTTCATCGTCGCGCATACCGATGGAATGTCCGAACACCGACAGGTAGGCGGCGACCCGCAGAGAGTGAACATAGGTGTAATTATGGTGGCCGCGCACCCCGTCCAGCACACCCTGGACCTGACGGTTATTGATCGCTTCGACCAGCGGTTCGCAGCTCTCGTTGGTCTCGCTTATGTTAAGCGGCTCCTTCGCCTCGATGGCGTCCGACAGTTGCAGGAAGTCCTCGACGGTTTTCTGCAACGCCGTTTTCTGCAATTCCGGAAGCTGTTCCCAGGCCTGTTCGGTGGCGCGGCTAAGCTGATTGCCGATGCGGGTAAACAACTGGTTTTTTGAAAATGGCCGGGACAGATAGGCATCCATTTCCGAGGCGCTGTCAGGACCCAGCACATCGGCCGGCATCGAACTGCCGGTAACGATACAGGGGATACTGCTCAGTTTTTCGTCGTTGCGCTTGTCGTACAGGCAGCCGCGACCATTTTCCAGCATCCGGTCATCGACGATGACCAGATCCGGCGCCCTGATGCGCATGGCTTCAAGGGTCGACCGGTTGTTATCGAAAGACACCACATTATACAGGCGCGACAGCACCTTATGGAGCTGTTCGCGGTGCTCCTTATGGCTGTTAACGATATAAATCTTGGGTGATTTATGCTTGTCCATTACGGCCCGTGTTGTGCTATCCGGCGACTTATACTACCGATAGTAACATGTAGGCCGATGTAGCGGTAATCCAATTAAAAAAGTGGCGCCAGCCCACCAATAGACCTGTTGCAAAAGTAGCGTTCTGCGTCTCGAAGCACAACTTTGTTTAACGGGCCGTCCTTAAAACCCGGCGGCGAAGTTTATGATCCCGGCCACGGTACTGATTTTGACGGCATAGCGATCCCTTGGGTAAACCCCCAGCACCGACTCACG
>VAPL010421924.1_pt1 | contig 21030 bp, 16 predicted proteins | sample 3395061 | NCBI WGS metagenome assembly VAPL01 (sample SAMN08290444, study PRJNA428436) | hydrothermal vent metagenome | isolation source: Deep-sea hydrothermal vent chimney 2 | place: Pacific Ocean: Juan De Fuca Ridge | depth 2182 m m | reverse complement strand
GATTCCGTCACGATTTAATATCTGAATGAACATAGAGTATCGAAGTGCGTTGTTCGCGTCACAAATAGTTAATATACTCGGCGTCTTTGCGCCATGAAGGCGCATGCTTGCGGACGGTGTAAAGCTATAGATTATGGTGAACGCGGTGCCTGAAAGAAAAACGGCGACAGGCCGCAAGACAAGAGTTTTAATCGCCCTGGCGGGCGCCGGCAGACGGCGGCGGTTAAAATCAATGCTGGCCGCAGATCAATATGCGCTGTCCTGGGCGGACGATCCGCAAACGGCCCAAAAAAGACTCGCCGGACGGGGCATCGGGGCCATCGTACTAGATGTTTCCTCGTGGACCGAAAACAAGCGCATCGCCGGTCGGGAAATTCTCAAAATAGCCGCCGCCGTACCGGCTGTTATTTTACCCGAAGGTTATGACGGGGCTGCCGCTGCGCTGAAGGCGTTCGGCGTATCGCCCAGATATCTGCTCTGGGATGTTCTGGATGGCGAGATATTGCCGGCGATGATTGCCCAGGTTGTTCAGTCACATCGGGATCGCCTGGACCTGCATGAAAGCGAACAACATTTCGCCAAGACCTTTCAGGCCAGCCCGGGCATGATTGTTATAGTTTCCCCCAAGGAGGGTGTGCATGTAGACGTTAATGACGCCTGGTTATCCATAATGGGCTACAGGCGGCGCGACGTTATCGGCAGGACGTCCAGGGAGCTTGGCATCTGGGTTGATTATTCGGACCGCACCCGTTTGGTTCGCATACTGCAGCGTGATCGGAAAATTCGCGGCTTCGAAAGCCGGTTTCGTACTGCAAGCGGAAACGTGGTCGATGTCCTTATCGCCGGCGAGGTTATTGATATCAGGGGAGAGCCGTACCTGCTGATGGTCGCGCTCGATATCACGGAACGTAAAAAAATTGAACAGACACTCAGAAAATCTCATGATGAACTGGAACTGAATATTTACGAACGGACTCGTCAGTTACGCGATGAAGTCGAGGAACGAAGCAAAATACAGGCGGCGCTTGAACTTAGTGAGCAGCGTTTTCGCGACATGGCAGAGGCTGCATCCGACTGGTTTTGGGAAACCGACGCCAAAGGCAGGTTCACTTATTTGTCGAGCAGTCACAGGAAGATCGTGGGCGTCAAGCCGTCCGATATAATCGGCAAAAAACGGCAAATGCTGGCTGTTCCCGCCGGGGACACGAAAAAATGGCGGGCGCATGCCAAAACCATCAGAGACAGAAAACCGTTTCGGGACTTCCAGTATAATTTTCACCGTTCCGGAGGGGAGCCCCGGGTGGTGAAAACAAGCGGCAAGCCTGTCTTTAACGAGAATGGCAAATTTGTCGGTTACCGGGGCGCCGGCTCTGATATTACGCCTCGGGTCGCCGCCGAAAGACGCGAAGAAAAAATGCGGAGGCAACTGGTCGACGCCATCGAGGGGATTTCGGACGCCCTGATTTTGTATGATTCCGACGAAAAATTCGTGATGTGCAACAGTCGTCACAGGGAAATATTTCCGAAGCTTTCCAACCTGTATGTTCCCGGAACGCCGGCCAAAGAAATTATGCAGGCGGTTGTCGATAACGGTTATGTCGTTGGCGCCCTGGACAATCCGCGTAAATGGATCAGGGAAAGACTGGCCGAAAGCAAAAAGCCCGGGCATCGTAAGTACCAACGCGAAGAACTGTTGCAGGATGGCACCTGGATCCGTTTCAATGAATATGAAACCAGCGAAGGCGGTCGATTGCTGCTGGTGACCGATGTCACCAGCCTGCGCCAGACCGAAGAAGAATTGCGGAGTGCGAAAAATCAGGCGGAAATCGCCAGTCGCGCCAAATCGGATTTTTTGGCCGGCATGAGTCACGAATTGCGGACGCCACTGAACGCCATTATCGGATTTTCCGATGTCATGATCGCCGGGATATACGGCGAAATACCGCAGAAAAGATACGCCGAATATATCGCCGACATAAACCAGTCCGGCATCCATCTGTTGAATCTTATTAATGATATACTCGACATATCGAAAATCGAATCCGGCGCCGTGAAACTTAATGAATCGATTGTCGATATTAACCGGGCCGTCGATGTAACGGCCCGGTTCATGGAAAACAAGGTTCGGCAGGGCGGTATAACCCTGAAAAAGGAAATCCCGGAAAGTTTGCCGTTCCTAAGGGCCGATGAACGCCGGGTTAATCAGATTTTGCTAAATCTTGTCTCCAATGCGGTCAAATTCACCCCGGAGGGCGGCGAGGTGACAGTTGGCGCGGCGCTCCGCCCATCCGGCGCGATGGAAATATCGGTTTCCGATACCGGGATCGGCATCAGTTCCGATCAGATCGAAAATGTGATGTCGGAATTCGGCCAGGTCGATAACGCCGTGTCCCGTGAAATGGAGGGAACGGGGCTGGGCCTGCCGCTCACGCGTGGCCTGATGGAAGTACACGGCGGAACCCTGGAAATCGACAGCAGGCACGGAAAAGGCACAAGGGTGATAGCTGTTTTTCCAAAAGATCGGGTGACAGATTGCCCATGAACAAGGGCATAATTTCCGCCGGGCATGAAGAAACGGCCAGGGCGGCGGCGATCATTCTGGAAGAAGGCGGCAATGCTTTCGACGCGGCGCTGGCGGCGATGCTGGCCGCCTGCGTCGCCGAACCGGTTCTGGCGTCGCTGGGCGGCGGCGGTTTCCTGTTAGCGTGCCCCGCCGGGTCCGATCCGGTGCTTTATGATTTTTTTGTTCAGACGCCGGGCCTCAAGCTGCCCCGCGAGCAAACCGACTTTATTCCGGTTATTGCCGATTTCGGACAGGCCCGGCAGAAATTTCATATGGGCCTTGGCTCCATGGCCACTCCGGGACTGGTCCGGGGGTTGTTCGGCGTCCATGCCGATCTCTGCTCCATGCCCATGGCGCGGATTGTCGAGCCGGCCCGTAAACTGGCCGCCGGTGGGCTGACCATAAACCGGCAGCAGGCTTATATTCTGGGTGTAGTGGAAAAAATATTCGCCTCCAATACCGCATGCCTCGCCGCCTATGGCTCGGCGGTCAAGCCGGGCGGCGTATTGACGGAAGGCGAGCAATTCACCAGCGGCGATTTTTCGGATGTTCTGGACGCCCTGGCCCGGGAAGGCGAGGACCTATTCTACCGGGGTGAAATAGCCGCCCGGATCGACCGGGATTGCCGTCACGGCGGCGGCCATCTCAGACGCCGGGATATGGAAACCTACGCCATGGCCCGGCGTCAGCCGTTGCGGACGGCTTTCCGGGGGCGGCGGTTACTGGGTAATCCGCCGCCATCCAGCGGAGGCGTCCTGATCGCCTTCGCGCTCGGCCTGCTCGAAGAGGCGATGGCTGGGGAAGGTGAATTCGGCGCAATCGACCACCTTGTCACCCTGGCTCACGTCATGGATATGACCAACGAGGCGCGGGTCGCCGGTCGCCTGCATGAACGCGCCGACCACGATCCGCGGGAAGGTATGCTGGATGCCGGCTTTCTTGAATTATACAAAAGTCGCATCGCCGGTCATCCGGCGGCCCGTCGCGGCACCACCCATATCAACGTCGCCGATATAAACGGCAACGCCGCCGGCCTGTCGCTTTCCAACGGCGAGGGCGCCGCCTATATCGTGCCCGGAACCGGGATCATGGTTAACAATATGCTCGGCGAGGAAGATGTGGTGCCGACCGGGTTCCATAACTGGCCGCCGGACACGCGCATGAGTTCGATGATGGCGCCCTGCGCCCTGCTCGACCCGGACGGCGCCGTCACGGTCATGGGGTCGGGGGGCTCGAACAGGATCCGCACCGCCATCTTGCAGGTGTTGCTCAATCTGGCGGTATTCTCCATGCCGCTGGATAAGGCGGTGGGCAGTCCCCGGCTGCATCTGGAAGGCGGGGTGCTAAGTCTGGAACCGGGGTTCGCCGAAGCATCGGTTTCCGCGCTCGTCGATATCTACCCGGACCACAAAGTCTGGGCCGAACGAAACATGTTTTTCGGCGGCGTCCACAGCGTCCGCCACGATCCGGTCGGGCGCACATCGACCGCCGCCGGCGACCCCAGGCGGGGCGGCGTTTCGCTGCTGGTATAATCTCAGGATTTCCTGTGTAAGGCCCGGTCCGGTACATTCCTGACGTCGTGGTCGATGAATGATATCAGCAATTGGCTGCCGATGATGATTGGCAGGGCCGCCAGCAGGACCGTGCCGGCGGTTGCCGGAATACCGGTCGTCGAACTTTCCCGCCAGCCGACAAGGCCATAAATCCCGCCCAGAAGAACCAGAATATTGCCCATGGCCAGTTCGATGGAGGGGACGCCGAAATCACGCAAAAAGTAGGTATAGAAAATTCTTTTCGAGGCGTTGAGCAGGTGTTTGCCGGCAAATTCAAAAATTATTTTTCGGATACTCAGGCTGCTTTCTTCTTCGCCGTAACGGGGCGGCATGGGCACGTCGATGACCCGGGCGCGTTCCAGATACAGGCGGAACAGCATGTCCGATTCGAAGAAAAATCCGTTATTTATCTTATCCAGCGGCAATCGCCGGGCGGCCTCGCCGTGGATGGCGGTAAAGCCATTGGTGGGGTCGAAAATATTCCAGTAGCCGCTCGACAGCTTGGTTATGAAAGACAACGCCAGATTGCCGATTATGCGCAGCCGGGGCATTTCAGAAATGCGGTCAAGCGTATAGAACCGGTTGCCTTTCGTGTAATCGGCGCGGCCATCGGTGATCGGGGCTATCAGATCCGGAATCAGGGCCGGGTCCATTTGACCGTCGCCATCCAGCTTGACGATAATCTGGGCGCCGTCGGCCAGGGCTTTGCGATAACCGGCCATGGTCGCCCCGCCGACCCCGGTATTTTCCATCTGCTCTAGGACTTCGACACGCTTGTCGCGGCAATTGGCGCGCACATGTTCGCCGGTATGGTCGGGGCAGGCGTCGTCGATGACATAGATGCGGTCCACTTCCTTGCCGATGGCGGCGATGACCTTCAGGATATGGCCGGTTTCCCGGTAGCACGGTAAAACCACGGCCATGGTTGTCGCGGGGGCTTTGCCGATGCGGACCATAATTGATATTTCCGGATAAAATCTGTCGGGTTGCTTGCTTCCGGGCAAAGATAAACGCCGCAACGGCGCCACGCAAGACGATGAACGGATTTCATGATGGACCTAACGGCCAGTTCGGCTATCATCGGGCCGGACGCAGATATAATAACCGACAAAGCGGTGCGACATGGGGCGGATTATTCAACAGCCGGTTGACGGCGGCGACAATTCTCTTGCCGGAATCAGGCTTTTATCCGGTCTTGATAAAGGACAACTGGCGGATATTGAAAAAAATTGCCGCTGGCGCCGTTATGCCCCGCACCAGCAGATTATCGACAAGGAAAGCACCACCAGGGATGTTTGTTTTGTCGTTAGCGGGCGGGTTCGTGTCGTTAACTATTCCTTTTCCGGACGCGGTATAATTCTCGACGAGTTGCGTTCCGGCGGCTATTTCGGCGAACTGTCGGCCATCGACGGCTTGCCGCGGTCGGCCCGGGTGGTTGCCCTGGACGATGCGATGATCGCCTTTCTGCCGCGTTCGGCATTTTTGCGTTTGCTGGAAGGCCATCCGCAACTGGCCCTCAAGGTGATGACGCATCTGGCCGGGGTTGTCCGCACATCGACCCAGCGAATCATGGACCTGAGCACCCTTGGCGCAAACAACCGGGTCCATGCCGACCTGCTGCGCCGTGCCGGGGATATCGACGATGCGGCGGTCGAAGCGGCCATCGAGCCGATTCCAATTCACAGCGACATTGCCAGCCGGGTCAGCACCACCAGGGAAACCGTGGCCAGGGTTATGAATGATCTGGCCCGTCGGGGAATTATTGAGAAAAAGGAAAACCGGCTGATAATTCGCGACGTCCAACATTTGCGCGAGATGGTCGAAGACGTCCGCGGCGGCTAATTGCGTCTGCGGCGATTCAACTGAGGTATTTGTTCACCGTTTCGAGAAAAACCGGCACCGAAATGGGTTTGGCGATATAGCCTTCGCAACCACCTTCACGGATTTTTTCCTCGTCGCCTTTCATGGCGAACGCCGTTACCGCAATAACCGGAATATGTTTCAGGTCGTCGTCGGCTTTCAGAATTTTGGTGACTTCCAGGCCGGAAATTTCGGGTAACTGAATATCCATCAAGACCAGGTCCGGCATGTGTTTCCTGACCAGACTCACGGCGTCCCGACCATCCATCGTTTGTACCGTTTCATAGCCATGGGCTTCAAGCAGATCGTTGAACAGTTTCATGTTCAATTCGTTATCTTCAACGATCAAAATGGTTTTAGCCATGAAAAAGAAGTCCTGACAGCAACACCAACTCACTCGGCAAATGATGGATCATTCGGCTATCGTAGTCAAACACCGTAGCCACCACATGCCGTTAACACCGTAACCGGGCGAACCTGACCCATAATTTATTTAGTGTGCCGGCCCGCTAAATACCAGTTATTTGATTTTGGCTTCCTTGAACATCACATGCTTGCGCACGACGGGATCATATTTACGAAATTCCATCTTTTCAGTGATGTTGCGCGGGTTCTTTTTTGTCACGTAATAGAACCCGGTGTCGGCGGTGCTGACGAGCTTGATCAGTATGGTGCTTGGCTTGGCCATCGTTCTTTTCCGGATAGAAGGGCGTTGTTAACCTAGGCGGCGCACCATACAGGGCGCGGCGGTCATGTCAAGCGTGTCGGCGCCATTTCAGCCGTCTTGTCAGCGTGCGGCGGCGGTCGGTGCGGTCAGGTTAAGCATCCGGGTATATAACGCCTGATTCTTGATTAACCGGCGGGCGACTTTGCTGTCGGTGGCCTGCACCCGGCGCCGGGGCGGACAGTATGACCGCAGCTTGCGACGCGCCTTCTTTTCCGCGAAACCGACACGGTGCCAGGCCTCCAGAATCGCCGAAGTGCGGATTCTCTGGGCCGGAATGTTATCGAACAGCGGGGCGCCGTCACCGGACACCCCGGCGGTACAGACGGTGGGAAATACCCCCAGTCCGTGAATGATATATCCCGATGGCGCCATCAGGCGGGACCAGGTCAGGGTTATTTCGCCGTCGTTGGGCAGCCGCAAAACCGTTTGTACCGTGCCCTTGCCAAACGACGATGTGCCGACAACGACGGCCCGGCCCCGGTCCTGTAGCGCCGCCGCCGTTACTTCCGAAGCCGAAGCCGACATCCCGTCAATCAGCACGACGACCGGCTTGCCATAGGCCATATCCCGGCCGCCGGCTTCGTAACGCTGGACACTGTCGGGGTGGCGGCCGCCGGTCTGTGATATTCGGCCTTGCGCCAGGAACAGATCGGCCAGTTTGATCGATTGTTTCAGCAGGCCGCCGGGATTGCCCCGCATGTCCAGGATCACGCCTTTCAGGCCCTTGCCGAGCAGATGGTTGGCGTTTTTCATTTTTTCCAGGGCATCCTGGGCGGTGCGCTGGTTGAAGCTGCTGATTTTCAAATAGACGATACCGTCGGCAATAGCGTAATCGACGGTAGGCAGGACTATATGGCTCCGTTCGATATCAAAATCCATGCTGTTTTCGCGCCCCGGTCGCCTGATCCGCAAGCGGGTGTGACTCTTGGCCGGGCCGCGCAGCCTGCTGACTACGCCATCGTGCGGCAGCCCGGAAGTGGGACTGTCGTCGATACCGACAATCGAGTCGTTGATTTTAAGCCCGGCCCGAAGGGCCGGCGAACCCGGCATGACCATGGTAATCAATGGTTGCCGGCCGACAATCCTGAAACGGATGCCGATGCCATAGAAGCCGTCGCGCTTGGCCCGGTTTTTTGCCGCCTCGCGGGCCCCGGCGTAGCGTGAATAGATATCCAGATGCGACAGTATACCGTCGAAAATCGCCTCATAGATTTTCTCCGGCGTGGCCTGCGCGAGTTCCGCCGATCTTGATCTGGCGATCACCGCCGCATCGACCGTTAATTCGGTCCAGGCGGCGGTATCGCCATCGCCGGGCAGGGGAAAGCTGGCGATGATGTCGGCGCCGATTTTAAGGGCAATGGTATCCGGAGTCCGTTCTATGGTGAATTCCGGGTCAATGGCCCCCAGCCCGCGCAGGCCTTCCGGGGCGAAGTCTTGCGGGGCGATGGCCTCGATATAGCGTTCGGTGATATATTCAAAGCCGGTGGCGATAACTTCCCTGGCCGCCGGTCGGGAAAAGCCGTCGGATTGAATTATCCTGGCCGGGCGCTGGCCGGCGCAGGCGCTTAGAAAAAGAACGCCGAACAGCAGTAATATCCGCGGGGCTGGGCGGTTATTTGTTGTCATGGCGGCGATTTTCCTCTTTTTTCGCCGCCGCGTCACCCGTTCTTTGCCTTCTTCCGCCGCGTCTTGCGCCGGCCGGCCCGGGAATTTGACCTGGCCTTGCGGGTTATGGTTCCGGCGGCGCCGGCCTTGTTGCCGGGGGCCGGCTTCCGATCGTCAAGAACTTCCATAATCATGCTGCCGGATATGGCGTCGGCCTCCATCAGCATAACGTCCAGCGATTGTCCCAACTGATAGGTGCGCCCGGTACGCCTGCCGCGCAACAGGTGGCGGGCCTCGTCGTGAACATAGTAGTCATCGGGCAGGGTGCGGATCGGCACCAGGCCATCGGCACCGCTGTCACGCAAGGTTATGAACAGGCCGAACCGGGTTACGCCGTTGATCCGTCCGGGGAATATCGAGCCCACCTTGTCGGTCAGGAACGATGCCGTAAAACGGTCGACGGCGTCGCGTTCGGCACTGGCGGCGCGCCGTTCCAGGCCCGACAGGACCTCGCCCATGCGGGCAAAATCCTGGTGATCCTTCGCCAGGCCGCCATCGCCCAAGCCCAGCCCGGCGACCATGGCGCGGTGAATCAGCAAATCCGCATAGCGCCGGATCGGCGAGGTAAAATGGCAATACCGCCTTAGCGCCAGGCCGAAATGGCCAATGTTATCGGGGTTGTATTCGGCCTGTGCCTGGGAACGCAGGACCACCTGATTGACCATCTCGGCATTGCTCGTATCCTTTACCCTGGCCAGTATGCGGTTGAACGTATCGGCCCTTACCACCTGACCCTTGGCCAGCGGAATTGACAGGCTGGCCAGAAACTGGCGCAGGGCCTCCATTTTGTCCATAGAGGGCTGGTCATGGATCCGGTACATGCATGGCTGGCGTTTTTTTTCCAGCGTTTCCGCCGCCGCGACATTGGCGGCGATCATGAATTCTTCGATCAGTTTATGGCTGTCGAAGCGTTGTCTGGTCTCTACCCGCTCTACCCGCCCGTCTTCGCCGATAACGACCCGCCGCTCGGGAAGGTCCAGTTCCAGCACGCCGCGTTCGCGACGGGCCTTGCAGAGGGCCTCGTAGGCGCCAAACAGTGCGGCGATAACCGTATCTGTCAAGGGGGCCGTGGTTGCATCCGGATCGCCGTCGCGGGCGGCCTGAACCTGTTCATAGGTCAATCTGGCCCTGGAACGCATCAGGGCGCGGCTGAACCGGTGGCCGGTCAGGCGACCGGCGGCATCGATCCGCATATGGGCGACCAGACAGGGCCGATCTTCGTTTGCTTTCAGGGAACACCAGCCGTTTGACAATTCTTCCGGCAGCATGGGCACTACCCGGTCGGGGAAATAGACCGAATTGCCCCGGGCGTAGGCGTCCCGGTCCAGGGCGTCACCCGGGCGTACGTACCACGAGACGTCGGCGATGGCGACTTTCAGCCGCCACCCATGGCCATCTTTCTCGGCGAATACCGCGTCGTCGAAATCGCGGGCGTCGGCGCCATCGATGGTGACCAGAGGCAACTCGCGCAGGTCTTCGCGTTTACCCAAGGGGGCCGGGCCGGCGGCGGCGGCCAGGTCGAGGGCGTCTTTGGAAAATTGCGTCGGGATATCGTTGTCGTGGATGGCGATCAGGCTGATCGATCCGGCGCTACCATCCTTGTCCAGGCGCTCCAGAATACGCGCCTGACGCAATCCCGACCGACGACCGGGCAGGACCTCGGCCCGCACCAGATCGCCCGGTTTGGCGTCGAGTGCGTCCGCACCGGCGACCATGAAATCATCCTTGTGTTTGCGGTCGGTCGATCTTAGCCGGCCCTGGCCTTCGACCACGTCGTAGATGCCAAGCACCCGGGGCGCCGCCCCGTCGATGCGGCGGATGGTGCGGCCTTCGTAGGTATTATCGGCCGACCGTGTCAGGCGGGCCAGCACCCGGTCACCGGGGCCGAGCGCCGGTTGGCCGCGTTTTTCCGGGGCCATATAGATAACCGGCGGATCGTTTTCCCCGCGCCAGCCCTGCGGCCTGGCCAGGACCTCGCCGTCGGTATCGATACCGGCGACGACGACGACGGCGACCGGCGGCAGCGAATCGGACGCCGCAAGCGTCCGGCCTTTCGCCAGCAATCCTTCGTCCTTAAGCTCCTTCAGGATTTTCTTCAGTTTCAGTTTCTGATCGGCGTTCAAATGAAAGGCGCGACCGATTTCCCGCTTGCCGACGCGACCGGGGCTTTCCTCGATAAAATTCAGGATATCTTCCCGGCCCGGAAACGGGGCAGGCTGTTTGGGCTTCCTGGTCATCAGCCTGCGGGAGCAGCGGTTTTCTTCTTTTTTGCGACCGCTTTCTTTTTTACGGGGGCCTTCTTCTTGCCGCCCTTGCCGGTTCCGGCCTTGGCATCGACCAGCGCCACGGCGTCTTCAAGGCTCAGGGTATCGGCATCGGTTCCCTTGGGGATGTTGGCCCGGACCATGCCGTGGGCGACATAAGGACCCCAGCGACCGCTGCGAATGCTGACCGGCTTCTTGCTTTTGGGATGCTCGCCAAGCACCTTCGGCGGATCTTTTTTCGGCGCCGCCTCGATCAGGTCGATGGCCCGGTTGATGCCGATGGTCAAGACATCGTCATCGCCTTTCAGCGACAGGTACAGGCCGCCGTATTTCAGGTAAGGCCCGAAACGCCCCAGCCCGGCCTGGATCATCTCGCCGGTAGCCGGCAGTATGCCGATATCGCGGGGCAGGGACAGTAGGCCCACCGCCTTGTCCAGATCGACCGCCGCCGGCGACAGGCCGCGCGGTATCGAGGCCCGCTTCGGTTTGGTCTTCTTGACCTTTTTGCCGACCGTAATTTCCTCGGCTTCGCCCAACTGCACATAGGTTCCATAGGGGCCTTTGCGGATGGTGATCATCTGGCCGCTGGCCGGATCCTTGCCCAGTTCCACCGGGCCGGCGTCGGCGATGCCGCCGTCGCCGTCATCATTGACCACCAGCGGCCTGGTATAGCGGCAGTCGGGATAGTTGGAACAGCCGATGAAAGCGCCGAATTTCCCCAGTTTCAGGCTTAACTGGCCCTCGGCGCAGGTCGGGCAGGCCCTGGGGTCTTTGCCATTGCCATGGTCATGGAAAAAGTGCGGTCCCAGCAGTTCATTCAGGGCATCGAGCACTTCCCTGACCCGCAGGTCCTTGATATCGACGACCGATTTGGAAAAGTCGTCCCAGAATTCGCGCAGCACCTGTTTCCAGTCGATGCGTCCGCCCGAAACGTCGTCTAGTTTTTCTTCCAGTTCGGCGGTGAAATTGTATTCCACGTATTTGCCGAAGAAACTGCTCAGGAAGGCGGTAACCAGACGGCCCCGGTCATCGGGAACGAAGCGGCGGTTTTCCAGAGTCACATAATTGCGGTCCTGCAACACGGAAATAATCGATGAATAGGTCGATGGCCGGCCAATACCCAGTTCCTCCATGGTTTTTACCAGCGAGGCTTCGGAATAGCGTGGCGGCGGCTGGGTAAAATGCTGTTCCGGTTCCACCGAGGTGCGCCGCAGCGCGTCGCCTTCTTTCAGGTCGGGAAGAATTTTGTTCCTGTCGTCATTGCCGCCATTCTTGTCGTCGCGGCTCTCCTGATAGACCTTGAGGAAACCGTCAAATGCGATGACCGAGCCGGTGGCGCGCAGCGTCGTCTGCCCGTCGGGCGAGGTTATGTCGGCGGCAACCTGATCCAGGATGGCGGCTTCCATCTGGCTGGCGACGGTTCGTTTCCAGATCAACTCGTACAGTTTCCGCTGGTCATCATCCAGATAGCGGGCGACATCGGCGGGCTTGCGGGCGACATCGGTCGGGCGGATCGCCTCGTGCGCCTCCTGGGCATTTTTGGCCTTGGTTTTATATACCCGCGGCGCGCCGGGAACATAGTTCGATCCGAATTCCCTGCCGATCAGGTCGCGCACCGCATTGACCGCCTCGCCGGCGATCTGTACGCCGTCGGTTCGCATATAGGTAATCAGCCCGATCGTTTCGCCGCCGATGCTGAAACCTTCATAAAGCCGCTGCGCCACCTGCATGGTCCGCTTGGTGGTGAAATACAGTTTGCGCGAGGCGTCCTGCTGTAAGGTAGAGGTGGTAAACGGCGCCGCCGGATTGCGTTTTGACTGTTTGCGTTCGACCCGCGTGACGGTGAAGTCGGCGGCCTCGATGGCGGCGACGGCGAGCTGGGCGTGCGCCTCGTCGCCAATCGTCATCTTGCCGAGCTTGTCGCCGTTCAGGTGGGTCAGGGCGGCCTTGAACGGGGCGTCTGCGGGGGTCGTGAAGCCGGCTTTTACAGACCAGTATTCCTGCGGCTTGAACAATTCGATTTCGGTTTCCCGTTCGCAGATCAGGCGCAGGGCCACGGATTGCACGCGGCCCGCCGAACGCGACCCCGGCAATTTGCGCCACAGTACCGGCGATAGCGTAAAGCCAACCAGATAATCCAGCGCCCGGCGCGCCAAATAGGCCTCGATCAGGCCCATGTCCAGGTCGCGGGGGTGGTCGAACGCCGCGACAATGGCGGACTTGGTTATTTCGTTGAATACGACCCGCCTGACCGTTACGCCCTTAAGCAGCTTCTTTTTTTCCAGTACCTCCAGCACATGCCAGGATATGGCCTCGCCTTCGCGGTCGGGGTCGGTCGCCAGAAACAGATGATCGGCTTTCTTGAGCGCGTCGGTGATCGCCTTGATATGCTTGACGGACCTGCTGCCGGCCTCCCATTCCATGGCAAAATCGTCGTCCGGGCGCACCGAACCATCCCTCGAAGGCAGGTCCCTGATGTGGCCGAAACTGGCCAGTACGGTATAGTCCGGGCCAAGGTATTTGTTGATAGTTTTGGCCTTGGCCGGCGATTCGACGATTACGACGTTCATGTCTTTTTATTAACTCGGTATGATGGAAACCCGGTTGCCGGGGTGTCGATCAAGCCGACCAGCCAATTCCAGTTCCAGCAGCACGGTCGACACCACGGGCAGCGACAATTGGCAGTTACGGATGATTTCGTCAACCGTCACGGACTCGATGCCGAGACTTTCTTCGATGACGGGACGGGCCTCTTGAAGTGCTTTCCGGTCCGGCGATACAGGCAAAGAGTGTTTGAAATCAAGGGCTTTGGTTTCGCGCAAGGGGTCTTGTAACAGCCCGTTCAGGACCTCAAAAACATTTTCAGCGGTTTCCACCAAAGTCGCCCCGGACCGGATTAATCTGTTGCCGCCATGGGATCTGGGGTCGCCGGGCGCGCCGGGTACCGCAAACACTTCGCGACCCTGTTCCAGGGCCATGCGGGCGGTAATTAACGATCCCGACCTGGCCCCGGCCTCGATCACCACGACCCCCCTGGCCAGCCCCGAAATTATTCGGTTGCGGCGCGGGAAATGTCGCGCCTGGGGTTTGACGCCGGGCGCTATCTCGGAAATAACCGCGCCGCGATCGATCAATTGCCCGTAGAGCCGGGCATTTTCCTTGGGATAGATAATATCTACACCGCCGGCCAGCACCGCGACGGTGCCGGTCTCCAGCGATCCCAGATGGGCCTCGGCGTCGATGCCCCGCGCCATGCCTGAACTTATCATCAGCCCGCCGGCGCCGAGGGCGGCGGAAATGTTTCTGGCGAATTTGCGTCCGTTGAGCGAGGCGTTGCGCGCCCCGACCACGGCTATCGCCTTTTTGGTCAGCAGATGGCCATGGCCGAGCACCCCGATCAGCGGCGGCGGGTCTTCGATGTGATGAAGCAGCGGGGGGTAGCCTGGCTCGCCCCAGGCGATCAATTTACCGCCCAGCCTGGCCAGTTGTTCCCGTTCCCGTTCCGCCGCCGCCCGACTGGCTGGCTTGATTTCCTTGCCGCCGCCCCGGCGGGACAGTTCCGGCATGGCGTCGAGCGCCGCTTGCGCCGTACCGCAACGTTCGAGCAGCCGGAAAAAAGTTATCGGGCCGACATTGGCGCTGCGGATCAGGCGCAGCCAGTCGTTCTTTTCGGAATCCGATAACAGGCGTCCGGGAATATCACTCATGGGGCGAGAGATTGGTTTATGAAGATGGGGGCGTCAAGTCTGCCTGTTGGTCGGCAAAACGGAAATTGTTTTTTTCGGCTTTCTTGACGGCATACATGGTCCGGTCGGCGGTCTTGATAATATCCGTTACGGTGGTCCCGTGGAGCGGATAGATGGCGATGCCGATACTGGCGCCGATAGTCTTGGTAAGGCCATCCTGGAAGAATGGCTTGGACAATTGCCTGATGATATTGCCGGCGATCCTGGCGGCGGCGTCGCGGGAATGCAGTTCGTTCTGGATAACCAGGAATTCATCGCCGCCGATGCGCGCCACGGTGTCCGATTCCCGTACGCTGGCGCTCAGGCGGCGGGCGACCTTCTTCAACAGGTCGTCACCGAAAACGTGGCCGTGGGCGTCGTTAACTTCCTTGAAGCCGTCAAGATCGACATACATCACCGAAAATTGCCATTTGTTGCGTTTTGCAAGGGCCATGGTGGTCGCCAGAATTTCCCGCGCCAGCCGCAGGCTCGGCAATCCGGTCAACGGATCATGATTGGCCAGGTGGCGGATCAGTTCCTCCGTTTTTTTCTGCTCCGTTATTTCGTAAAACGTCAGCATGCGGTCTCCGGAAGGCAGGGCGATGCATTGGTAGATAAGGACCCGTCCGTCCGGCCGGCTGATTTCAAGCGGGCTGCCCGACCCGGATTTTGCCGCCTTCTCCCGCCACTTCACGAAGTCATCGAATTTCTCGCCGAAAATTTCGTACAGGCCGTCATGATGATAGTGACTCATCAGCTCGGTCATGCTCGACGATTCGGCCAGCATGGCTTCGGGAATTTTCCACATCTCGCGGAACGCCTTGTTGGCGATGATAATGCGAAGGTCCGCGTCCATCAGGATTATGCCGTAGTCGATCGCTTCCAGCACGGTGGTGAGTTCATCGGGGGGCCTGCCGTAATCTTTTTCCAGGCGCCGGCGGTTGTCGATGGAATGGGCGACCGACGATCTTCGCCGGTAACGACCGAGCACGAAGCCGGCAAGCGCCGCCGACAAGGCTATCCCTAGCATGAGTAAATAGACGGTCAAAGCCCCCAACGTCCCTATACCAAAGCCCCCGACGTCCACGGACATCGGACGTTAATTATAGGCCGGGCGACGGCGTCCGGGTGTGTCTGGCGTCACACCTTCGGTCGATTGTCCTTTTTTTTGCCGATCCTGGTTTCCTCGCCTTTCAGCAAACGGGAAATGTTTTCATGGTGGCGGAATATGGCCAGAACGGCCAGACTTGCCGCCAGCACGGCGGTCGGTCCGTCGGCCAGTAGCCAAGCATAAAGCGGCGCCGCCGCCAGCGCAATAAGGGCGGCCAGCGAGGAAAAGCGGAATGCCGCGGCGGCGATCAGCCAGGTCAGACAGGCGGCCAGTCCGACCGGCCACGACACCGCCAGCAATACCCCCAGCGTCGTCGCCACCCCCTTGCCGCCCTTGAATTTCAGCCATATGGGGAAATTGTGGCCAAGGATGGCGCAACCGCCGGCGATCAGTCCGGCCACGGGATCAAACGGAATGAACAGCAGTGCCGCCACGGCGCCCTTGCCGCCGTCCAGCAGCAGGGTCGCCGCCGCCAGCCCCTTGTTGCCGGTGCGCAGGACGTTTGTCGCGCCGATATTACCGGATCCCATGGTCCGGATATCACCCATTCCGCCCAGTCGGGTCAACACCAGCCCGAACGGCACGGCGCCCAGCAAATAGCCGGTCACCGCGCCAAGCAGGCGCAACAGGACGGGGTCATCAATCGCCATGTCGGTATACCGTGCGGCCATCAATGACGGTTCGCAACACTCGCCCCTGCACCGGGCGACCGTCGAACGGCGAATTTTTGGAAATGCTTCGCATGTCGTCGGCGACTATCTTCCAGGCCCGTTCCGGATCGATCAGCACCAGGTCGGCCGGGGCGCCGGCTTGCAGGCGTCCGGCAGTCAACCCGAGCAGGTCGGCCGGGGCTGCCGTAACCAATTTCAGGGCCCCGGTCAGGGACAGGTGTCCGTTGTGGTATAGTTCCAGCGTGATCGACAGCAGGGTTTCCAGGCCGACTCCGCCGAAGGCCGCGTCGGCGAAAGGCAGGCGTTTCGATTCCTCGTCCTGGGGCGCGTGATCCGACGCGATGGCGTCAATCGTACCGTCTTTCAGGCCTTCGACTATGGCCTGTCGATCTTCTTCCGTACGCAGTGGCGGCGACAGCTTGGCGAAGGTCCGGTAATCGCCGATCGATGTTTCGTTGAGGGCGAAATAGGGCGGCGCGGTGTCGCAGGTAATGGCCAGTCCTTCGGCCTTGGCCCGGCGTACGGCATCGACCGCCGCCGCCGTCGACAGGTGGCCGAAATGCAACCGGCCGCCGGTCATCCGGGCCAGATGCAGGTCGCGTTCCAGCATGATAATTTCGGCCTGTTGCGGGATTCCGGAAAGTCCCAGCCTGGTCGCCGTTTCGCCGGCGTTCATGGCGCCTCCGGCGGCCAGCGACGGGTCTTCGGCGTGCTGGATAATCATCAATCCGAAGGTTGTCGCGTAGCTTAAGGCCCGATGCATGATCCGGCTGTCGCCAACCGGCTTGACGCCGTCGGTAAAGGCCAGCGCTCCGGCTTCGGCCAGCATCCCCATTTCCGCCAGTTCGTCGCCGTCCAGGCCCTTGGTCACGGCGCCATAGGGGTAGACCTTGGCCAGCTCCAGCTTGCGGGCCCGGCGGGCGACAAATTCCAGCACCGACATATCGTCGATCACCGGGTCCGTATTGGGCAGACAGACCAATGAGGTGACGCCGCCCATGGTCGCCGCCCGGCATTCCGATTCAAGCGTCCCCTTGTGCTCTTCGCCCGGTTCGCGTACCTGCACCCGCATGTCCACCAGTCCCGGCATCAGGCAGTGGCCGCCGCAGTCGGTGGTCGGGATATCGCCGGGGGGGGCGTCGTTAAACAGGCCGGGGCCAAAGTCGGCGATGGTCTCGCCGTCGGTCAGCAAGGCGCCGGGCTGGTCCAGCCCGCTCGCCGGATCAATCAGGCGGGCGTTTATGTAGGCATGGCGGGTCATGGATGCACCGTCAGCAGATCAAGACAGGCCATGCGCACGGCGACACCCATTTCGACCTGTTCGCGGATCGCCGAGCGGCCCAGGTCATCGGCGACCTCGGAAGCGATCTCGACGCCCCGGTTCATCGGACCCGGATGCAGGACCAGGGCGTCGTCCCTGGCACGGGCCAGTTTTTTGTAATCGAGCCCGTAGAAATGGAAATATTCCCGCACCGAAGGGAAAAACCCGCCCTGCATGCGTTCGGTCTGCAATCGCAGCATCATCACGATGTCGCAGTCCTTCAGGCCCTCGTTCATATCGTAATAGACATCGACGCCCATGCGCTCGATGGCCGCCGGAATCAGTGTTTTCGGCGCGATCAGCCGGACTCTGGCGCCCATGGCGTTGAGCAGATGAATGTTTGACCGGGCCACCCGTGAATGGGTAATGTCGCCGCAGATGGCGACTTCAAGCCCGGCGATGCGGCCCCGGCGGCGGCGGATGGTCAGGGCGTCCAGCAAGGCCTGGGTCGGGTGTTCGTGGCGACCGTCGCCGGCGTTGATGACGGCGCAGTTGACTTTTTCCGACAGCAATTTCACCGCCCCCGAAGCGGAATGACGAACCACCAGCACATCCGGATGCATGGCGTTCAGGGTCATCGCCGTATCGATCAGGGTTTCGCCCTTTTTGACCGAACTGTTTGCTACCGACATGTTGATGACATCGCCGCCAAGACGCTTGCCGGCCAGTTCGAACGATGTCCGGGTTCGGGTCGAATCTTCGAAAAACAGATTGATGATGGTGCGCCCGTGCAGCAGCGACTTGTTTTTGTCGGCCCGCCGGTTTTGTTCGACGTAACTTTCGGCGCGGTCCAGCAACAAGGTGATAACGCCGGGCGACAGTCCCTCGATACCAAGCAGATGGCGGTGCGGGAAACCTGAGTGATCCGGGCTGTCAGCGTCCATAAAGGTGGACACTAATCCGGGGCGGCAAAAAGCGCAAGCGACTGGTGGCGGCGCAACCTGGTGGCGGCCATGTATTGCATTGGCGGGTGCGGAACGGATAAGTTAACGTCATGGACCATAAACTGACACTCAATCGTCTGGCCGCCGCATTCGACCGGCGGATATTCTTTGTTGTCGGGCTAACCCGGCCCGGCACCGCCTGGCTGCAACACGCCATCGACGCCCACCCCGATGCGTCGTGCCGGGGCGAAGGCCATTTTACCGATTCATTGCTGCCCCTTATGGGCCGCGCCTTCGCCGATTACAACCGGGCCATGCGGGACCTTCATGCGTCCATGTCGGCGGCCGATATCGCCGCCAGCCATCTTGGCCGGGGGGCCGGTTTAACCAATACCGACGTGGCATTCCTGATGGCTACCGCGATCATCCTGTCGCTGGCCAAACAGGCCGGGGATGACGTCCTGGCGATTGGCGAGAAGACCCCGGAACACGCCCTGGCGATTGCCGATCTGGCCGCCGTGTTGCCGGGTGCTTACTTCGTGCACGTCATCCGGGACGGTCGTGATGAGGCGGTTTCGGTTTATGATTATAATATCAGGGCCGGCAACGACGCCTTTATCGGCAAGTATTCGGGGATCGGCGAGTTCGCCCGGAATTTTGCCCGCAACTGGACCCGTGCGGTCGGTGCGGCGCGCCAGTTCGGGCGCAACCACCCCGACCGCTATCTGGAAATACGCAGCGAAGACCTGTTCACCGAACCGGCGACCGATCTTGCCCGCCTGTGCCGCTTTCTCGATATCGACGATGGCGACGACGTGGTGACGCACTGCGCCGCCGCCGGACGCCGCACCGCCGCCGCCGACGGCGTTATCGGCCAATGGCGCGACCGTTTCGACGCCGCCGCCGGGAATGCGTTTATGCGCAGCGGCGGCGAGTTGCTGAAGCTGCTGGAATACGAAACGTAACACCGGGGAGCGATGAAAATAGTGTGGCGAATTATTTTACCGCCCATGGGCGTGTTTTCTTGCCGGCCTTGAAACCGGGGCGGCTTTCAACATCTATCGAAATGGATATTTCTGGCAAATGTCGGAAAACAGTAATCGCGAAGTCAGCGCCGGGTTTTTTCAGCCAATCCTGATTGTCATTGGTTCTTTGCTGATCGGGCTGGCCGCGAGCATGGCGATACCGGCCATTGTGGATGTCGTCTCCGGCAGCCGGGATATCTGGGCGTTCCCGATATCGGCCGGCGTTACCGCGTTTGTCGGCGCTGCCGCCCTGCTGTCGAACCTGTCGGGCCGGGACGTCCATATGGATTTGTCGATCCGCCAGACCTTCGCCATGGCTACGCTGATCTGGGTAATCCTGACCATATTCGGCTCGCTTCCGTTCATTTTCGGCGAGTTGCGCCTGAGTTTCACCGATGCCTTTTTCGAAACCATGTCGGGTTTTACCACCACCGGATCGACGGTAATCAGTGGGCTCGATCGGCTTTCTCCGGGGATATTGCTGTGGCGGGCGATTATTCAGTGGCTGGGGGGGCTCGGTATTATCGTCATGTCGATCAGCGTCCTGCCCATGCTCAAGGTCGGCGGCATGCAGATGTTCAAGATCGAAGCCTTCGATACCGGTGGCAAGGCATTGCCCCGCACCGCCCAGATGTCGGCGGGAATAACGGTTGTCTACATTGTTCTGACGGCGGTTTGCGCGGCCGCCCTGTGGTGGGCCGGGATGAATGGGCTGGAGGCCGTGTCGCACGCCATGACCACCATTGCGACCGGGGGCTATTCGACCTCCGATGATTCCATTGGTTATTTCGACAGCGCCGCGATAGACGCCATAATAACCGCCGGCATGATTGTCGGCGGAATTCCCTTCATGTTGATAATGATGTCTTTTCGGGGCGGCTTCCGCGCCTTTTTGCAAGACAGTCAGGTCCATTGGTATCTGGGTATAATGCTTTGCGCGACTATCATAGTCAGCGGCTGGCTGCTGGTCGAACGGGGAATGGATCCCTTGAGCGCCTTGCGTCATTCCTCGTTCACCGTGGCCTCGATAATGACGGGCACGGGCTACGTATCGGGCGACTATACCCTGTGGGGCATGTTTCCGACCATTTTGCTGTTTTTTCTGACTTTTGTCGGTGGGTGTGCCGGGTCCACGGCGTGTGGAATCAAGGTCTTCCGTTTTCAGGTCCTGTTCGCCAATGCCCGCGTCGAACTTAACAAAATGCTCTATCCCAGCGGCGTTTTCATTCCATACTACAACAAGCGGAAAATTTCCGACGAGGTGGTGACCTCGGTTCTAAGCTACTTTTATATTTTCAGCATTTGCTTTGTCGTCCTGACCCTGGCGCTGGATTTGCTGGGGCTGGATTTCATTACCGCCATTTCCAGCGCCGCCACCGCCATGTCAAACGTCGGTCCCGGTCTTGGCGACATTGTCGGCCCGTCCGGCACGTTCGAAAGCCTGCCGGGCGCCGCCAAATGGCTGCTGGCGTTCGGCATGCTGGTCGGTCGGTTGGAGGTGTTTACGGTAATGGTCCTGTTTTCCCGACAGTTCTGGAGGGACTAATACCAAGTTGCAGGAAGAATGACCCATAGAGATCGTCACAGCAGTCCTTCGGGTAGGAGAGAAGCCGCCGGCGATGCCATCGCATCGTCAAGGCTTTTCGACGCCCTCCGAAGGT
>VAPL010347464.1_pt1 | contig 21074 bp, 20 predicted proteins | sample 3395061 | NCBI WGS metagenome assembly VAPL01 (sample SAMN08290444, study PRJNA428436) | hydrothermal vent metagenome | isolation source: Deep-sea hydrothermal vent chimney 2 | place: Pacific Ocean: Juan De Fuca Ridge | depth 2182 m m | reverse complement strand
TTACAAAAAGTATAGAAGGAGCTAGAACTAAAATAGTGAGAACTACAAGCAGATTTAGACTTGTAACCAACTGCTGTGGACTTGTTGGTGCACTCAAGGATAGATTTACCGTAGGAATTGTATCTGCTCCAAAAAGAACTGGAGCAAATATAATTAAAATTAAAAATATATTTTTTTTCAATTAAATGCTTTCATATTTTTATTTTACTTGTTTTTTTATATCTAATATACTTTTTTTCGCAGCCTGTTTATTTTTATTTGTAATCGAATAAAATTTTAACTCTACTCTTCTATTTTTTGCCATGCCCTCTTGTGTTGAGTTTGATGCAATTGGGTTATACTGAGCTTTACCGCCAGCCGTCAATCTTTTTGGAGAGATATTGTCTTTTATCAACTCTTTTACAACACTAACTCCTCTAGCGGTTGACAAATCCCAGTTATCCCTAAAAGGAGTATTTGCACCTGGTGTGCTATTGTCTGTATATCCAATCACATTTATATAAAGATTTGGAGGTAGTTTTTGTATTATTAAAGAGATTCTTTTTAAAAATAGTATAGCATCTGTATTTTCAATTGTTGCGGAACCAGATTTAAAAAGAAGAGCTCCTGGAAGTCTTATCACAAAACCACTTTGTGCCTCTTCAAGGGTAACTTCGGGTGAACCAGATGATTTTAGCATCTCATTTGCTTCAACTATAGTTTTTCGCATTGCCATCATCACTCTATTTGCTGTTTCACTTTGGCTACTTATTGGGCTTGCCATTTGTTGTCTTTCACGACTAATTTCAGTTTTTGTTCCACCCTCTAGCACACTAAGTGCACCTGCAAGTGAGCCTATAGCTTCTTGAACTTTTTTTGCATCCATTGTTGACATAGATAGAAGCAGAACAAAAAAAGTTAAAAGTAGTGACATCAAGTCACCAAATGCTGCTAACCATCCTGGCATACACTTAGGACAATCACAAGGTTTTGCTCTTTTAGCCATAAATCATCCTAATTAAATTGACTTTCTCTCTCTTTTGGAGGCAAGAAAGCTAAAAGTTTACCCTCTAAGTTTCGTGGATTATCACCTGATTGTATCGCCATGATACCCTCAATTATAAGAGTTTTAAAAAGCACTTCATCACTATCTCTAATCATCAATATATTTGCAACTGGGGCGCCCACGATATTTCCAAGCATTGCACCATACATGGTTGTCAATAAAGCAACTGCCATAGATGGTCCGATAGCCGAGGGGTCAGACATATTTAAAAGCATGGCAACCAAACCGATAAGAGTTCCTATCATACCCATAGCACCAGCATAACCACCCATTTGATCAAAAATTTGTGCGTTTGCCTTATGTCGTTCACTTGTTTGGTCCATATCAATCTCTAATAAATCTCGAATAGTATCAGGCTCGTTTCCATCAACTGCCATAGAGAGCCCTTTTCTTAAAAATTCATTTGTTTCTGCGTTTGCATCAGCCTCTAATGCCAATATGCCATCTCTTCTTGCTTTTGTGGAGTACTCAACCATCTTTTTAATAAGCTCTGATAAATCTTCTTGAGGAGGTTTGATAGCAATCATAAAAAACTTAGTCAAACTCTTTATTTGTTCCATTTTGAAACCAACCAAAAGTACGCCTGTTGTTCCACCAAATACAATCAGGGTTGAAGGGATATCTATATAAGGACCTATACCAACACCCATAGCCATAGCACCAAAGAGCAGTGCTAAAGTTAATACTAAACCAACAACGGTTCCTAAATCCATAATTTGCAACCTTTAATTATCTGTCATATTTTATGTTTATTTGTGTTAAAAGATGATTAAATTCTCTATTTCAAGATCTCTTTAGCCCTCTTAAAACAATATTTTGTTAAAATATCGGATATTTATATATATTTTTTAGGAGAGAGAAACTTATGAACATCTCTATCGTCATTATGGCTGCTGGTTTTGGAACCAGAATGAAATCAAATATCCCAAAAGTTTTACATAAAATAAGTGGATATGAGATTCTATATCACATTATAAATGAATCAAAAAAAGTAACTGATGATATCACTGTGATTTTACATCATCAATCTAATTTAGTAAAAAAAGAGATGAATAAGTACTTTGAAAATATAAATTATATACTCCAAGATGTTGAAAATTTTCCAGGAACTGGCGGAGCAATAAGAGATATAAAACCAAAGTACAAAAAAGTTTTGGTTTTAAATGGGGACATGCCTCTACTTGAAGCAAAAGATATGTTAAATTTTACAAAAGTAGATGCTAGAGTTATTATGAGTAGTTTTATCTGTAAAAATCCAAGTGGATATGGTAGAATTATTTTAAGTAAACAAAAAATAGTAAAAAAAATAGTTGAAGAAAAAGATACAACACAGGATGAAAAAAATATAAAAACAGTTAATGCAGGTGTTTATCTTTTTGACACAGATTTTTTAAAAACAAACCTATGCAAACTAACAAACAGCAATAAACAAAAAGAGTTTTACATCACAGATTTAATCAAAATAGCAAATAAACAAAATATTACAATCAAAACCATAGAAGTTGATGAAGATACTTTTATGGGCATAAATACTAAATACCACCTTGCTAAAGCAGAAGAGTTGATGCAAAAAAGAATTAGAAAAAGATTTATGGAAAATGGTATCATTATGCGACTTCCCCGAACCATATATATAGAATCATCTGTACAGATTTTGGGTGAAAGCATTATAGAAAATAGTGTTAGTTTACTTGGAAACACTAAAATCATAAATTCACATATAAAGACAAACTGTATCATTGAAAATTCTACCATAGAAAATTCTGATATAGGTCCGATGGCTAGAATAAGACCAGATTCACACATCAAAAATACCCATATCGGCAACTTTGTTGAAGTAAAAAAATCAACCCTAAATGGTGTAAAGGCTGGACATTTAAGCTACCTAGGAGACAGTCAAATTGACGAGGGTACAAATATAGGATGTGGTACTATCACCTGTAATTACGATGGCAAAGCCAAATATAAAACAATCATCGGCAAGAATGTATTTGTAGGAAGTGACACTCAACTTGTAGCTCCCGTAACCATAGAAGACGATGTCATCATAGCTTCAGGTACAACTGTTACTAAAAATGTAAAAAAAGGAAGCTTAGCGATAAATAGAGCACCTTTAAAAATTATTAATAACTTTTTTTATAAATTTTTTGGAAAAGATAGTGAATAATTTACTAAAAAATAGACATATCCTTATCGGAGTGACTGGCAGTATCGCTATATATAAAACACTTGAATTGATAAGGTTACTCATAAAAGCTGGTGCTAAAACTAGAGTTATCATGACCCCTGAATCCAAAAGGTTCATAACCCCTCTTACATTTGAAGCACTATCGGCAAACACAGTTTTACACACACAAACTGAAAGTTGGGCAAACGATAATAACCATATACATATAGGAAAATGGGCAGATATCTTTATAGTAGCTCCTATTAGTGCAAATAGCATCAATAAAATAGCTTATGGCTTAGCAGACAATCTTCTGATACAATCTCTCTTAGCTTTTAATAAACAAGTTTTAATAGCCCCCTCAGCAAATACAAATATGCTACTCCATCCTAGCACTAAAGAGTCGCTTAAAAAACTAGAAACTTACGGCTATAGGATAATTAAACCTCAAAACAAACTTCTAGCTTGCAATGACAAAGGTATAGGTGCTATGGCAGAGCCTAGCGAAATTTTTCATCATATTTGCAGAAATTTGCTAAATGATATTTTTTGGGGAAATAAACATATAATCATAACTGGTGGTGGCACAAAAGAGAAAATTGATGATGTTAGATATATAAGCAATAATTCGAGTGGTAAAATGGCAAACTCTCTTTGCTGGGCAGCATACTACAAAGGTGCAAAAGTTACATATATCAGCACAAATGAAAAACCTGATTTACCAAATGATATAAACTTTATCTTCGCACCAAGCTCAAATCAACTAGAAACCGCTATAAAAAAGAGTTTGAATGACAACTCTTATCTTTTTATGGTGAGTGCTGTGAGTGACTATATCTGCAAAAAAATATATGATGGCAAACTAAAAAAGAGTGATTTGGGTGATGAATTTTCACTTGAACTTATCAAAAACAGAGACATTCTAAAAAATATTGATAAAAAAAATATAAAAACTATAGGCTTCAAAGCTGAACTAGATAAAAATACCGCCTTTGAAAATGCAAACAAAATGTTAAAAGAGAAAAACTTAGATGCTGTTTGTTTAAATATACTAGAAAATGAAAACACCTTTGGTAAGGATAAAAATAGAGTAACCTTTATCACAAAAGATACTCAAAAAGAGTTTAAACTTGATACGAAATTAAATATCTCTTTTAAAATACTAAGGGCAGCTGAAAATATATGATAAGAGGCATAAAAAAAGTTCAAAAAGTGGCTAAAAAGATAGATAAACTCTCAACAACATTTAATAATAATCTACCCATATCTATAACCGTTTTAGAAGAGAGCTATAACCAAAAATATAAACTGCTTTTGGGAAAAAAGAAGATTACTGCTAGAAGTAAAAAAAAGTTGATAGTTGGGCATAAATACTGGGGTGATTTAAACAGTACAGATGACGGGATACTTTCTATCTCAAACTTAATCATAAAACCAAAGATTTTCAACTCAAATTTAGCGTTTATGGAGGTACAAAAGGATATTTTCTTCCAAACTCTTTTAAATCAAGAAAACCCTATGCAAGAGATAAAAAAATCTATTATCAACAAAATGTCGCATGAGCAAACAAGCAAGGAGGAGTTTTTATCGCTAAGTTATATGCTCTTAGCATTCGAAAAAAAAGTATTTCATATTCCTGCCATTATCAATACGAGAAAGGTTTTACTCCAATTTCAAGAAAATAGTGATAAAAACTTAGATTTTTATCTAGCATTTGAAAATCTAGGGGCAATAAAAGGTATAATTACATCTTGTGAAGCAATAAATCGTGTACATATCTCAGTTATGTTTAAAAAAAGTTTTTATTTTATAAAGCAGGTAATGCAAGAAGAAGAATTTGATGTAACTTTTTCGATCAATCAAGAGATAGAACCACTATTTAACTCAAATGAAATGCTATTGGATGTAAAAGGTTAAATTTGAACAAATTAAAACATGTAGCAATTATTATGGATGGCAACGGTAGGTGGGCAAAAGAGCAAAGAAAGCTAAGAACTTTTGGTCATGAGGCTGGAGCCAAAAAAGTTATAGAGATAACAAAAGAGGTATCTCTTAGAGATATAAAATATCTGACACTATATGCTTTTAGCACAGAAAACTGGAAACGAGAAAAGAGTGAAGTTGACTTTTTAATGAAATTATTGTCAAGATTCCTCAAGAAGGAATTAAAAACTCTTATGCAAAATGATATAAAATTTAAAATTATAGGAGACTTATCCAAATTTTCTCCGCAATTACAAAAAGTGATAAATGAAACTATAGAAAAAACTCAAAATAACAGAGGAATGATACAGGTATTAGCTATCAATTATGGTTCCCGCGACGAAATAGTAAGAGCGATGAACAAGATAAACAAAAAAGTTATAGCAAAGGAAGATATCGACCTTGCACTCGACACTAAAGATTTTTGTGATGTTGACCTTCTTATAAGAACTGGTGGCGAAATGAGATTGTCAAACTTTTTACTTTGGCAAAGTGCATATGCTGAGCTTTTTTTTACAAAAACTCTATGGCCTGATTTTGGTATAAAAGAGTTTGATGATATAATTGAAAACTTTAAAACAAGACAGAGAAGATATGGTGGCATTTAGATGGAGATAATATTATTTACGATAATCGGCTTAGCTGTTGGCTCTTTCTTAAATGTCGTAATTTTGAGAGTTCCTGAAAATCAAAGCATCTCTTTTCCAGCATCACACTGCCCAAAATGCAAAACTCCATTAAAATTTTATCACAATATTCCTATCTTTTCTTGGATTTTTCTTGGTGGAAAATGTGCTTATTGCAAAGAAAAAATCTCTTTACAGTATCCACTAGTCGAATTCTTTAGTGCCATTATATTTTTAGTTACCTATCTTAAAAGCGAAAACTTGCTTCAAGCTAGTATCTTATCTACTCTTTTTTCAGCCCTGTTTGCACTTAGCATGATAGATTTAAAGTACAAAGCTGTGCCCGATGTGATAAGTTTTCCAGCTCTTTTTATCTCCTTTTTTGCAAGAGATTTTCTTGATAGCTTTACAGATGCTCTTCTTTTTGCAGGTGGTTTTGCACTTCTTAGAATGATAGTATCTTGGGTAATAAAAAAAGAGGCTATGGGCGAAGCAGATATCATAATAGCCTCGATAATCGGAGCAACTCTAGGAGTTCATCTTGGACTTAGTGCCATATATCTTGGAGCTCTTATAGCGATTCCTGCCTTTTTAATTGTTGGCAAAAGAGGATTTCACTTACCATTCATACCTTTTTTGACTCTAGGTCTTTTTATAACTTGGCTTTTTGATAAGCAAATTATGATACTTTTGGACAAGATTTATGGATAGGGTCAACCGTTATCTTTTTAGAAGCTTTATCTCTCTTTTTAGCTCTATGTTTTTTATCCTTTTTTCCATCACATCGGTTATATTTTTTATAAAAATCGCAAGCATTACTGCGGTTTTGCAGATAAATTTTATAGAACTCATCACTATGTTTATCTACCTCATACCAAAACTTTTGATATACACTATGCCTGTAACCTTTTTTATATCTCTTTGTATTACATTATTTAATTTATCAAAAGAGAATGAACTCATTGTGCTATTTACGCTTGGTCGCTCCCCAAAACAAATATCTCGATTTTTTACTATTATTGCAGCTCTTTTTTCTATTTTGATGATTGTTAATGTTGCAATTCTCATACCTCTATCCAAGCAATTAAATAAAAACTTTTTGGAGTACAAAAAAGTTGAAGCAAAATTTAATATCCAAGATAGTAAGTTTGGACAAAAATTTTCCAACTGGCTTGTATATATTGATAAAGCTGAAAAAAACCAAATCTATAAAAATGTTACACTTTATAAAAAGGGTAAAGACCATGAAAATTCCAAATTAATACTGTCCAAAAGAGCACTTATACAAAATGCAGATGGTGTCTTAAGATTGGTGCTCGAAAATGGAAAAGCATTTGAGTTTAAAAAAGATAAAATAGAGCAGATAAATTTTGAAAAAATGTACATAAATTCAAAACACAATGAAAATATTGGCTATATTCAAACTATACATGATTATTGGGAGCTGGCATTTAAAGATAAATCAAGAGCCTATGATTTTGCTTTTTTTATCTTAATTTCACTCTTTCCCTTAACTTCTGTATTTCTTGCCATTGGTCTATCAACTGTAACATCAAGATATAGCAGTAATGGGATTTATTTTTACATATTTGCTTCTGTTGCCTTGTATTTTGCATTAGTTTTTTTATTGGCAAGAATTGAGCCATTTAGTTCTATTTTATTTGTCTCTGCAATCACCACTTCTGTATCGTATCTTATATACAAAAAGCAAGTTGCACTTAGATATTAATTTAGCTTATGAAAAAAATTAAAATTATATTTTCATATGATGGCTCAAAATTTTTTGGTTCCCAAGTGCAAAAAGGCTCTAGTGTACCTACGGTAATGGGAGCTTTTCAAAAAGCATTTGATACACTAGGGATAAAAGAAGCTGTTATTGTTAGTGGCAGAACCGACAAAGGGGTTCATGCCTTAAATCAAGTGTGTCACTTATTAATTCCTCACTATTTTTTCAATCTTGATAAATTGAAAAAGAGCCTAAATCACCTTTTAATGCCATATATTTACATAAAAAATATAAAATTTACAGACTTAGATTTTCATGCAAGGTTTAGTGCAAAAAAAAGATTGTATAGATACATAGTTTCACATATGTCTTATAATCCTATTTTTGCTAATTATTGTACTTTTATGCCTAAATTTGATATATATCTCTTAAACAACAGCTTGAAAGAGTTTGAGGGTATACATAATTTTAAATATTTTAAAAAACAAGGTAGTCAAACTGCTAATGACACAAGGATTATTTTTAAAGCTTTTGCCTACCAACAAAAAGAGTATACAATTATAAATTTTTTGGGAAATAGTTTTTTAAGAAGCCAAATTAGAATGATGTGTGATTTTTTATTTAAGATAGAAAAAGGGAGCTTGAGCAAAAAAGAGCTAAAAGAACAACTAAATACACAAAAGAAAATTAGCACCTCGCCCGCACCTGCTCAAAGTTTATATCTTAGTAGGATTTTTTATTGATAGCCGCAATACCAATGATAATAGCTGAAATAATACTAATGAAACTTGCAATCATAAATGAAATTCTATATGAGTGCACAAACCAAATTTGTCCAATTTTATCTATTATAATAGGTGAAAAAAATTGTCCAAGATATAACATGCTTGTAATAATTGCTAAAGCACGAACAGAATGATGAGAGGGTACTGCATTTTGGCTAAAGTAAAATATCAAAGGTAAAAGATATCCCTCTCCAAGCCCAACAAGCGCCACACCAACAAGTACGATAATAATACTGTGAGATAAATATAACAATCCCAATCCTAAAGCCAAAACAATTATCGCAACAACCATTGAGTATATTTTTAAAACAGCATATATTTTTTGAAAATATATGCCAATAATAAATGCCGCTGTAGTTGCCATAGCAAGAGCAAGCCCAGATAAAGCAGAATTTCCTATACCATTTGTTTCTACAAATAAAGAGACATTTACAGGAACTGTATAAAAAACTATCATCAAAATAAAAATCAACAAAGCATACATATAAATGATGTGAGGCATTTTCTTGTTAAACTCATAATCTATCTTCTTTTTTAGTGCCTTTTTTGGTAGATAGCGATAAACCATAAAAATAGCAATAATTGCTAAAAAATAAGCAATAAAAGCATATCGCCAACACAAAACCACTAACAAACCTGATATCAATTGGGCTATCATTCCACCAAAGTGATTTGAAGCACTTATTCTCCCCATCATTTGCATTATTTTTTTACCTTCAAAAAAATCAGGAACAAGAGAAATTGATATAGGAATAATCAAACCAACTGATAGTCCTAATAAAACTCTACAAACCAATAACTCTGTAATAGTGTGTGCAAATCCTCCTGCGACACCACCAATTAAGTATAAAAACAAGCCAATCATTAATATCTTTTTTTTGCCAAAAATATCACATAGCTTTCCAGACATCAACGCAAATGGAACCACCATCAATGAAGGTAAAGTAAGCACAAGTTTTATACTATTGGCTTTAGAATTTGGAAAAGCTTCCGATATGCTTGCAAGTGCTGGAGAGATAGCCGCTCCAGTCATCACTGTAAGCAGAGCGACACAGAGTATAGTCAACTCAATTAGTGTATCTTTTTTTAAATGCAGGACTTTTACTTTTTTATAATAGAAACAAATACTTTTTTTATATCGCCATATAATTCTTCATTATTATAAATTGATGTCTTATTTTTTATAACTGTTTTATGATGTGAATCAAAAATAAACATATCAGCATCAAATCCCACTTCAATCTTCCCTTTATTTTTTAAATTTAGAACAGTGGCTGGATTTAAAGAGCACATTTTTATAAGTTTAGATAATAATAATCCCTCTTTTTTTACCAAAAATGTATATGCGAGTTTAAAAAATTCCTCAACTCCGCCCATGCCAAAATGTGCATCCCAAAATGCTACATCTTTATATAAAACAGACTTTGGAGAATGAGTAGAAGTTAATAAATCAACAGATCCTTTTTTTAACTCTTGCAAAAGATAAAGTCTCTCTTGCTCCTCTCTAAGAGGTGGTAAAATTTTTGCGTAAGTATTAAATCCATCACAATTTTGGTCATTTTTTAAAAGATGATGAATAGATACTTCACTAAAAAGATTTTCTCTCTTGGTTTTTGCCATATTTACAATTTCAAGCGACCTCTTTGTCGATATAGATTGAAATACTGTTTTCACATCAAAATTCAAAGAGAGTTCTGCTATTTTTGCCACTTCCACACTCTCAGATGCTTTTGATATGCCTGACAAACCTAGCTTAAACGATATTTCGCCTTCATTCACCAAACCTTGGTCATCTAAATTTGGTTCATAGCAAAAACAAAAAAATGGACAACTTTTCATGCTTGCATACTGTAACCCTCTTTTTAAAAGATTCGAATTTATATTTGAATTACTAAATATTGCACTTGCACCATTATTTAAAAGTGTGGCAATATTATTTAGTTTATCGTTTTCTTTATTTGTTAAAGGAACATTTACTTTAAGATTTATAGCCAAATTATCAAAAGAGGTTTTTAGAAAATCAAGCAGAGTTGAGCTCTCTAATCTTGGTATAAAATCTGACATAATCACAGCACTTGTTACTCCGCCTTTTCTAGCGCTGTTAACCAGTTTTTCAAGGTTTTTTTTGCTTAATATATTGTTTGCTAATCTTACATTTAAGTCAATAAGACCTGGCAATAAATAAGCTTTATTGGCATCAAATACTTCATAGTTTTTCTTTTGGGATATGCTATCTTGAATATCAAGAATATACTTATTATCAAATAAAATATCTTTTTTAATATATTTTCCTTCAACTTCTATCAAAGCATTTTTAATTAATTTCATCTTTTTAGTCTCTTTTTAAATTTTATTATTTTTTTATATGAATCTCTTATGCGTCTTATTTTAATCTTATCTTCTCGCACAGCTTCTAATATAATTGCTTTAACTTCTCTTGGTACATTTGTTGAATTTGCAAAATAACTTGAGAAGAAAAGTATATCATTACCTGCATTTACAGCTTTTATCACAATATTTTTAAAGTTATATTTTTTATATATTTTACTACTTTTTAAATCCGCACTAAAGACCAAACCTTTAAATTTAAGCTTTTTTTCTAAAATATCATGAATAATCTTTCTTGAAAAAGTTGCAATATTTTGAGAATCTAGTTTGTTATTTACTGCACTATCCATTGTTATGGCTTGGATTTTATTATATTTAATTAATTCAAAGTATGGTTTTAACTCTGTAAATTCCCATTCTCTTTGATTTGTCACTCTCCCTGGAAAATGACCAATTATTGGTATTATTTTACTATCTTTAAGTATTTTTATCTCATACATCATATAAGATATAGTTATATCTTCCTGATTGGTATGGCTTGGATTGTTGTATAAATCAGCATCAGGCCAAAAGAGCATATTTACTCCCGCCCTTCCTAGATTTGTATAAAAAAGCCTATTTGTATCCTCTATATCTTGCAGATTGAAAGTGTTATTTTCTGCTGTAAATTCTACATAATTATTTGGACGACTCACAACAAAAAGAATCCTCTTATTTGCATTTTGAAGATAAGTTATCATTTTATGAACTTGTCCAAAATTTTTGATATTTTCTTTTGCTATGTAAATACCACCTATCTTATTAGCTTTGATATCTCTTTTAACTTGTTCTATCCATTTATCGCCTGGCTTCACTCCACTAAAACCAACAACTATCATTTGAGAAATCATATTTTCAACAGAGATATTTTTTGCAAAAGAGGAAACAAGCAAAAGAAATAGAAAAAGAAATATCTTGATTTTCATCTCAACAAATCCTTTAAGCTCTCTTTTGGAATTTTTCCTTTAAGTATCTTCTGGACTTCAGTAGCAATAGGGGTATAAATATTATATTTTAGACTAAGATTTACAATTGCATCAGCTGTAAACACACCCTCAGCAACCTCCCCTAGTTGATTTAGAATATCTTCTAATTTTTTCTCTTCAGCTAAAAAAAGCCCTACTCTAAAGTTTCTTGAAAGTTCACTTGACGCAGTTAAAAATAGATCTCCAGCGCCACTTAAGCCCAAAAAAGTTTCATCAACTCCGCCAAAGTATCTTCCAAATCTCGCCATCTCCACTAGTCCTCGGGACATCAAACTAGCTCTTGCATTATTTCCTAACTTCAGTCCTGTACAAATTCCACTAGCAATCGCCAAAACATTTTTATATGCACCACATACTTCTGCACCTATTACATCTGTGCTCGTATATATTTTCATAAAGCTTGGGAAAAATTCTGCAAACTCTTGTGCAAGCATAGAATTCGAAGAATTAATAACAACTGCTGTCGGCAAAGATTTTACTACCTCTGATGCAAAAGATGGTCCAGATAAAAATGCTAAATTTTGCTCTGGGATAGATGAAGTAAAAATTTCATTTAGAAATTTTCCACTTTTTTGCTCTATTCCTTTTGCAGCTACTAAAATTTTTTGACCTCTAAAATGAAAATTTTTAACAAGCCAATTGCTTACTATTTGTGCTGGCAAGGCAAATATAAGATACTCATTTTTTAATGCTACTTCTAGTGGTACAAAGTTCTTTAGTTTTCGTATTTCTCTAGAAGTAATTTGACATGTACTGTTTTTGGATATAGCAAAATGTAACGCACTTCCCCATTTTCCAGCACCTATTACCGCTATTCCCATATCTTCTTCTCAAAAGCTCTTATATCTTTTCTATTGCCAATAGCAACTAAAATATCTCCACTATCAAGTTTGTGATTTATCCCTTTTGAGAAAAAGATAAATTTTTCTCCAAGCTCTACATCTAAAATTCCTAAAAAGATTAGATTTGACTCCTTTATAATTTGAGCTTTATTAAGATAAACTCCATCTAGTGATGAATTTTTAGGTATCTCTATTTCAGTAATAGAAATCTTATTTTTAAGCCTTGAAAGCTGATCTAAAACTCTCGAAACTTTTGGTTTTTGTATAATTCTGTAAGCTTTTATTGCTCCTACTTCATAAGGGCTGATAGTTCTATTAGCTCCTGCTAAAAGCATTTTCTTTCCATCTTCTTTTTGTAATATTTTTGTTACTATTTTGATATTTGAATCCATATTTCTAGCTGATAATGTCACAAAAAGATTCATACTATCGACATCACTTACGCAAAAAAGAACCTCAACATCTTTACCAATCCCAACTTCTGATAAAATCTTATCGTCTTTAAAAGATGAATATCTTGCAAAAAATCCATCCTCATTAGCCTCTGCCACAAGCATAGGATTTTCATCTATTATGGTTAAATTTAGCTCTTCTTCTCTCAATAATTTAGCTATTTCACGACCAGTTTTGGAATACCCAAATATCACCATTTTTCTCATGCTGTTGGCCTTGTCATATCTTGTTTGATTTTAAATATCTTTTTTTCATCGCCAATCAAAACAATTGAATCTTTTAGTTCGATTTTATAAGTTTTATGATTTGGATTAAAGATTAAATCTTCTTTCTCTTCTTCTTTAAGGATTGCAATCACTGTCACACCAAAATCATCCATGCCTGTTTCTTGGATTGTTTTACCTATATATCTATTTTCATTTTCTATATCAATTTCATCAAGTGTAATGGAACCTTTTTGCACCAAAATATTATCAATTGCATCAAACTTCACAGAACTTCCTATATACTCGACTGCAACTTCTGCAACTGTTTGATATGGAAATATAACATGGTCAGCCTTTGCTATATAAAATTTCTTGATATTTTCATAACTATTAGCTCTAGCTATAACTCCTATATTTTTTTTCTCCGCTTTGATTGTTAAGAGTATGGAAAGGTTTACGGCGTCATTATCAGTAGTAAGTACAACTTTTTTAACATCATTTTTGAAAATTATACTTTTTATTGTTTCATATTTTGAGACATCGGCTTTCATGTATATATAATCTAACTCTTTAGCTTTTGCCAAATTATCCTCAAAAAAATCAATAACTATAAAACTCTTATGTCCTTTTTTTAGTTCACTTGCTAATACTTGCCCCATCTTTCCAAAACCTAAAATTACTATCAAATTATCTATTTTATTGATTTGTGATAATACTTTTCCCTCTCTTACTATATCCATTTTTTCTGACAATGCATTTGTAACTATTGAAGTAGCAAGCACAAGAATTAGAAAACCTCCGCCAACTAAAAAAACTGTGATAATTTTGCCAGTAAGCGTAACAGGGGTAATATCTCCATATCCAACTGTCGAAATTGTAATAATAGCCCAATAAACTGCATCCAAAAATGAATGAATATTTGAATTTTCACCACCACCTTCAAATACAAACATAATAGTTGCAGACATAAAGACAGCAAAACCACCCAAAAGCATCAAGAAATTAAACTCTAGTTTTTTGTCTTTTAAAACCTTAAAAAAGGAGTTTATGCTTTTAGTATATCTAAAAATTTTAAAAAGCCTAAAAATCAAAAATATTCTTAGCACTCTAAGAGGTCTATATGTTGGTAAAATTGCTAGTAAATCTATGATTGACATTGGGGAAAAAATGTATGCAATTTTTTGGTTTATTATAATTTTCAAGATTTCAGACAACTTCTCTTTTTTACCAGATTCAATCAAACCTTCGTGGTATTTTATAACTCTTAATCTTAAGTTTGCACTTACCCAAAATCTGCCAACCCACTCAAATATAAAAACCGATATAGCAAAATCTTCAATTACTACCATATGGTATGGTATGCGATGGTCTACATCATATATAAGAATAGAAACTGTAATAACAACCAAAGAGATGATAAATATATCAAAATACGGCTTCATTTTAGATTTAGGATTCTCTAATAAATTATAAAAAAAAGTTTTGACTCTTTTATATTTTTTGCTTGATTCTAAAAAATATGCAAAAGATATTAAAGACCTTGCAAGCATAAGCTAACCTAACTCTTTTTTCAAAAGTTCATTTACTTTAGCTGGATTTGCTTTTCCTCGACTAGCTTTCATAACTTGTCCCACGAAAAATCCAAACAACTTATCTTTTCCCGCCCTATACTGTTCCACTTTATCACCATTTGCAGATACAATTTCATCTATAATTTTTTGTATTGTTCCATCATCACTAACTTGCTTTAAGCCCAATTTCCCTATAGCCTCATCTACACTAATATCATTTTCCATTAAAAAATCTAGAACATCTTTGGCAGCTTTTGCACTAATAGTCAAGTCTTCTATCCTCTTTACCAAATGAGCCAATTTTTCTGAATTTACTGAGCTTGTCAGTATATTAACACTATTATTTAGTCTTCCTTGAAGCTCAACTGTAAGCCAAGTTGTACTAAGTTTTGCTCCAGCACCTTGCACCATCATGTCTTCAAAAAATTTAGCCATCTCTACAGAGCTAGTTATAACTGTGGCATCATACTCTTTTATACCAAATTCACTAATAAATCTAGCTTTTTTAGCATCAGGTAATTCTGGTATCTTTTTGCACTCTTCCATCATATCATCTGGAACAACCACAGGCAAAAGGTCAGGGTCAGGAAAATAACGATACTCAGCACTATCTTCTTTACTTCTCATACTTTTTGTTATACCTTTTTGGGTATCAAAAAGTCTTGTTTCTTGTACCACTTCTTGCTCATAGTTTCCGTCTTCCCAAGCATTTGTTTGTCTTTGTATCTCAAACTCTATCGCTTTTTGTATAAATTTAAAAGAGTTTAAATTTTTGATTTCTGCTCTAGTATAAAGTTTTGAATCACCTTTGGGGCGAATGGATATATTTACATCACATCTAAAACTACCCTCTTGCATATTAGCATCACTGATATCAAGATATCTCACTATTGCATGTAGCTTTTTTAGATACCTTATAGCCTCATCAGCACTTCGCATATCAGGTTCACTTACAATCTCTAAAAGAGGTGTTCCCGCACGATTTAAATCTACATAACTAACACCCCCTTGATGAGTATTTTTTCCAGCATCCTCTTCAAGGTGAGCTCTTGTCACTCCAATAGTTTTTTTGCTCCCATCTTCAAAATCTATCACTATCTCCCCACCCTCGACGATAGGAATTTCAAATTGACTTATTTGGTATCCTTTTGGAAGATCAGGATAAAAATAGTTTTTTCTATTAAATATTGATTTCTTGTGTACAGTTGCATTTATTGCCTCTCCAAGTGCAATAGCTTTTTTAACAGCTTCTTTATTTAAAACTGGAAGTGCTCCAGGAAGTGCTAAGCAGACGGGACAAACATTTGTATTTGGTTTGTCTCCAAAACTAGTAGGACAATTACAAAATATTTTTGTTTTTGTATTTAATTGAGCATGAACTTCTAAACCTATAATAACTTCAAACATTTATAAAACCTTTTTATAATATATGCTCTATTTTATCATTACTTTCTTTTAAGTTCTCTAAATATCCGTATTATTAATCTTTTCTTGCGTGAGTTTTTCTAATAATTTTGTCTGTTTTTTTAACTCTTTTAGTTTATCTACTTGAATTTGAGCTATTTCAAATAAAACTACAAAAAATAGTCCCAAAAGTGCTCCGATAAAAGCTCCAAGTAGCGCAATAATTATCCCAAGATGATAAAGTGATAAAAAGAAAGTTGAAGAGCCTATTATCACAAGTGCCCAAGCGACACCTTGCAATAGACTCAGTAATTTTTCAAAAAAAGCCTGTTTTTTTGTCTGTTTTTCGCTCAATTTCTTTTCTTAATGCTCTTCGCTTATCAAAATAGCGCCCGCAAGATACACATATGTCAATATCATAAAAATAAATGTCTGAAGTATCGCAGAAAATGTCATTAACGCAAAACCAGGAAGTGGTGCAACCCAAGGAGCAAGCAGAAGCAAGACTGCAACAAACAGGTCATCTCCTTTTATATTTCCAAAAAGTCTAAAAGATAAAGAGATGATTCTTGAAAGATGAGATACTATTTCGATAGGAAACATCAATGGAGCCAAAATCTTCAATGGACCCATAAAATGACCAAAATATTTAACAAAACCATTAACTCTTATGCCTTCAAAATTATAATACAAAAATACCATCAAAGCTAAAGGTAGAGTCATATTTATATTACCAGATGGCGGTTCAAACCCAGGGATAATTTCCATTATATTTGAAAAAAAGATAAAAAGACCAAGTGTCGCTACTAGTGGTAAGTATTTCCTTGCTAATTTTTCACCTATAACATCTTTGCCCATAAAAAGTACACCACCTAGAAATGCTTCCATTATATTTTGAGTACCTCTTGGAACTAATTGCATAGATGTAGTAGCCATTTTTGCCACAATAAAAGCAAGTAAGGCTGCTAACAATACATGCGAGACAAAAAGAAAGCTATGGTCTTCACTAATAAGACCTAAAAATGTAAAAACTTGATTCATTACACTTTTCCTTTAAATATATTTTTGATGATTCTATCTAAAGTTCATTTAATACTTAATTAAATACCTAAAAAGTAGAATTTAATTTATATCTACTGCTTGGGTAATATAGTTTAGAGTAGCTTGCTATTTTTCCCTTGGATAAAACAACTCTTGATATAAGTAAGCAAGGCTCATGTATTAAGATATCTAATGATTCTCTCGTGGCTTTTTCTGGGATTATAGCCTCTATTTGATTGTCCACTTTCTCTACAGGGCAATTTTTTTGTAGATATTGGCTTGGGGTAAGGGTTATAAAATTCTCTTTTATATACCCAGGTGCTAATAGTGGATTTATATATCTTACATCAAATCTCACGGGCACACCATTTTCAAAATGTAGCATTTTTGATATATATACTTTTTGGTCTTTTACCATACAGAGTTTTTTAGCTATATCAAAATCCACTTTTTCCTCTTTTAGAGATAAAAGCTCATTACTATATACATTGCCTCTTTGTTTTATCTCCTCTGATATGCTTTTAAGTTCCAGTATAGAAGTTTGAGCAATTTTTGGCTTTACAAATGTACCACTTCTTGGAAATCTAACTATCACATCTTCTAAAACCAAGTCTCTTAGGGCTTTGTTGACAGTTTGACGACTTGTTTTAAACAATTCTGCCAACTCCATTTCAGTCGGTATCTTTTGGTTTGGTAAATATACTTTTTGTTCAATTTGCTCTTTTATAAAATCTTTTATCTTTTCAAAAAGTGGTTTTTTCATTTAACTGTCCCCTTTTAGCTGAGCAAAGCCCAGCAAAAATTCCTCGCGACTAAAGCTACGGCTATCGCCGAGAAGAAACTTATTTTAACTGTCCCCTTTTAGCTGAGCAAAGCCCAGCAAAAATTCCTCGTTACTATTGCTACGGCTATCGCCGAGAAATGATTAAATCATTTTTTTAAAAACTTGGAATTATACTTTTATCAAAATATTGATTATATATTCCTGATTTTATTATAGAGATAGCTTTTTCTATATCATCGCTAAAGTATCTATCTTCATCATAAAAACTCACCTCTTCTCTTAAAATCTCTTTTGCACTCTCTAACTCTTTAGTAGACTTAAGAGGTTTTCTAAAGTCCATCCCCTGAGCGGCCGCTAAAAGCTCGATTCCAAGTATCCCTGCTGTATTTTCTGCCATATCTTGTAATCTTCGTCCCGCATAAGTTGCCATAGAGACATGGTCTTCTTGGTTTGCTGAAGTTGGAAGTGAATCTACACTACTTGGATGAGCTAAAGATTTATTTTCACTAGCAAGTGCGGCGGAAGTGACTTGAGCTATCATGAAACCAGAATTCATGCCTCCGTTGTCCACCAAAAACGGTGGTAACTGGCTTAAGTGTTTATCCACTAAAAGTGCAATTCTTCTCTCGCTAAGTGCACCTATCTCGCTAATAGCAAGGGCTAAATTGTCACTAGCAAATGCTATGGGTTCAGCGTGGAAATTACCACCGCTTATAACATCTTGCTCATCTACAAATATAAGAGGGTTGTCTGTCACACCATTTGCTTCAGTTAAAAGCGTAGTTGCTGAATTTCGCATTTGATTTAGACAAGCCCCCATAACTTGGGGTTGACATCTTATAGAGTAAGGGTCTTGAACTCTATCACAATTTTTATGCGATATAGATATTTCACTCTTTTTTTGAAGTAAATCTCTATATAGCTTTGCTGTATCTATTTGGGATTTATGACCTCTTATTTGGTGCACTCTCTCATCAAAAGGTGCCCTACTTCCCAAAACTGCTTCGGTAGTCATACTCCCTGTCATCACAGCACTTGCAAATAAATCTTCAGCAAAAAACAGACCGAGAAGAGAAAAAGTTGTTGAGAGTTGAGTTCCATTAAGCAAAGCCAATCCCTCTTTTGCTTTTAAAATGATTGGTTTTAAACCTGCAATTTTTAAACCCTCTTTTGCTGGCAGTATCTCACCTTTATAATTTACATACCCATATCCCAGCAAAATTGCACTCATGTGAGCTAAAGGTGCCAAATCCCCACTAGCTCCAACCGAGCCTTTTTTGGGAACACAAGGATAGACTTCATGATTTATAAGTTCAATCAAAGTCTCTATAACTTCAAGTCTGATTCCTGAATATCCAAGACTTAAAGAGTTGATTTTTAGTATCATCATGAGCCTTACGGTTGCATTTGAGATATAATCACTCACACCAACAGAGTGAGAGAGAACTATCCTTCTTTGCAAATCATCCAAATCCTCTCTTTTGATTTTAGTATTTGCAAGCAAACCGAATCCAGTATTTACGCCATATACAGTTTTCTCTTCATCTAAGATTTTAAGTATCGTTTTTTGTGCTCTATCTATCTTGCTTTTGGCACTCTTATCAAGCGTTACATATGTCTGCTCATTTCGCACCTGTCTTAAGTTTTGAAGAGTTAATTTTCCTGGAATTATATTTAATTTGAACAATTTACAATCCTTTTATCATAGGCAAATCTAAATTTTGCTCTTTTGCTTTTTTTATCGCTATCTCATATCCAGCGTCAGCATGTCTCATCACTCCACTAGCAGGATCATTTGTCAAAACTATCTGCAATCTTTTTTTAGCTTCATCTGTTCCATCAGCTACTATAACCAAACCCGCGTGTTGAGAAAATCCCATACCAACTCCACCTCCGTGATGTAAACTCACCCAAGTTGCACCCCCAGCGGTACTTAAAAGTGCATTCAAAAGCGGCCAATCAGAAACCGCGTCACTTCCGTCTTTCATGCCCTCAGTTTCTCTATTTGGACTAGCAACCGAACCAGAATCCAAATGGTCTCTTCCTATGACTATAGGGGCTTTTAGCTCTCCATTTTTTACCATTTCATTAAAAGCAATCCCCGCTTTTGCTCTCTCTCCTGCACCAATCCAACAAATCCTAGCAGGAAGTCCTTGAAAATGTATCTTCTGTTTTGCTTGGTCTAACCAGTTATGCAAAGCCCTATTTTGAGGAAAAAGTTCTTTGATTTTTTCATCTGTTTTATATATATCTTCAGGATCCCCAGAGAGTGCTGCCCACCTAAATGGCCCAACACCTTCACAAAAAAGATCTCGTATATATAAAGGAACAAAACCTTGAAAATCAAAGGCATTTTTTTCACCTCCTTCATAAGCCATCTGTCTTATGTTATTACCATAATCAAAAGTAGGTATCCCTTTTTTATAAAAACTAAGCATCGCTCCTACTTGTACCGCCATTGACTTTTTAGCTTCACTCACCACAAAAGCGGGGTTTTCTACTCTCATTTTTTTAGCTTTTTCCAAGCTCCAATTTATCGGTAAATAACCATTTAGCGGATCATGAGCACTTGTTTGGTCAGTTACAGCGTCAGGTAAAAAATCACCCTTTAAAATTTGAGGATAAATCTCTGCCGCATTTCCCAAAAGTCCAACCGAAATAGCTTTTTCTTCTTTTAATGCTCTTTTTATCATATCTATCGCCTCTTCAAGCCTATAAGCTTTAAAATCACAATATCCGCTCTTCATCCTTTTGTCGATTCTACTCTCATCACACTCAACTGCTAACATACAAGCTCCCGCTATCGTTGCCGCTAATGGTTGAGCTCCTCCCATACCACCAAGTCCACCCGTAAGAATCCAGCGACCTTTTAGAGTTCCGTCAAAATGTTTCTTTGCCATAGCCATAAAAGTCTCATAAGTTCCTTGGATAATTCCTTGAGAACCTATGTATATCCATGAGCCCGCAGTCATCTGACCAAACATCATGAGCCCTTTTTTATCTAATTCGTTAAATGTCTCCCAATTTGCTTTATATGGCACTAGATTTGAATTTGCTATCAAAACTCTTGGAGCATTTGAGTGAGTTT
>VAPL011095110.1_pt1 | contig 21078 bp, 16 predicted proteins | sample 3395061 | NCBI WGS metagenome assembly VAPL01 (sample SAMN08290444, study PRJNA428436) | hydrothermal vent metagenome | isolation source: Deep-sea hydrothermal vent chimney 2 | place: Pacific Ocean: Juan De Fuca Ridge | depth 2182 m m | reverse complement strand
GCGAGGTAGTGAACTTGTCGCCGGCGGCGAGACGGTCTCCACTCTCGCGGAGCAGTATGGGACACCTCTTTACATTTACGACAAACGAATCATTTTGCAGAAGTGCCAGGTTCTTCGTGATGCCTTGCCGGACAATTTAAAAATTTACTATGCGTTAAAGGCCAACCCGAATCATGAAATTATCCAGTTGATGGCCGGGCTATATGATGGTTTTGATGTGGCCTCTGCCGGTGAAACCGAGCGGGTTATTCAGGCAGGGGTTGCTCCGGACCGGATTAGTTTTGCCGGCCCCGGTAAGACCATTTCAGAGTTGCGATACGCGATAAAGCAGCAAATCGGTGGTCTGAGTATTGAGAGTGAACAGGAGTTTGAGCATGTCGGATCAATTTGCCGGCAGCTGGGGAAAACCGCTGATGTTTTTGTTCGGGTGAATCCTGATTTCGGCCTTTCCCGATCCGGCATGAAGATGGGGGGCGGGGCAACGCAATTCGGTGTGGATAGCGAGCGTATTCCGGCACTTATCACGGCCATACAGGATGCCCCGCTGCTCAATTTCAAGGGTATTCATATTTTTAGCGGCAGTCAGAATCTTTCAGCAGAGGAACTCCTTCGTCTATTCGAAAATATCCTTGACTACGTGGTTTCTCTTATCGAGATAACCGGTATTTCCATTGATAAATTAAATATGGGGGGCGGATTCGGGATTCCTTATTTTGCTCACGAACAAGAATTGGCTCTCCCTGCCGTTGGTCAAGGTTTAATGCGGCTTCTCCGGCAATACCGTGCGAAATTGAACAATACTTCATTCATTATCGAGCTTGGCCGGTTTTTAGTCGGAGAGTGCGGAGTTTATCTTACAAGAGTTTTGTATAGGAAAATATCAAGGGGGCAGGTATTCCTGGTTACAGATGGGGGGATGCATCATCATCTGGCGGCCTCCGGTAATTTTGGTCAAAGTCTGGTGCGCCGTCCCATGCCTCTGACCGTGGCAAACAGGTTAGGGGGCCCGGTCGAAAAAGTACATGTTGTCGGGCCGCTTTGCACCCCTCTTGACAGCTTTGGCTTTGTCGACCTGCCTGAAGCGCAAGAGGGGGATTTAGTTGCTGTTTTAAATTCCGGCGCATATGGATTTTCCGCAAGCCCGCAGTTATTTTTAAGCCATCCGGCGCCAAAAGAGATCATTATTTAAAGAGCCACCGCGCACTCCTTTCGGTAAGGAATGACTCCGGAATGAAGATATGAAGTTGTTTTAGAGGGGATTCTAAGCATCATGATAACATCAGAGCTTCTCACGAAGCAGGTTGATATTAATAGAATTATACCGGAGTGTATAGACCTTGCGAGGGCAGGGGAAGCGTACTTGCCTTTTCAATATATGCATATGCCTCTCGCGTGGTGGGATTCATTTAATAACAATGGTCCCGATTTTTTGTTTGGGCAAAAAAGGGGAAAGAATTTTCTTGGGGTCAAAAGTCGACTCGAAAAGTTTTTTGTGTTGATAGCCAGGGATGGCGACTCCCTGTGCGGGGTTGTCCCGCTCGTAAGGTATGCCTTGAAAGCGCCGAAGAGCCATAATGAACTTCGTATAATTACATTTGCGGGTGATTTTCTGTTGCTTCCATTCCAAGATTTTGTGGTCGAATCGTCAAGGCGTCAAGAGGTTATTTCATTATTTCTGGAGCGAATAGCACAGTTTTTAAAAGCCGGATGTTCTTTTTTCTGGGCCGGACATTTACCTGAAGAGTCACCTAACCTCGCGGCACTCAGGACGAGCTGTGCAGCTTTGCAAGGGCACCATATAGCAAGTCTGGAGGCCATAAGTTATCAGCGAGGCGGAGTTTGGCCCTGGACTATTGGCGGAATTTCGGCAACGCTTAAAAAAATGCGTGAAACTTGTGATACCTTCGGGATAACTCTTAACGGACAGGAAGAACTGGCAAGCAAGATTGCCGCTTGTGTTCCTCAACCTCAATCGCTTATGTTCCCCGGTACCAGAAACAAATTGTTACATGATCTCAACAGGTTGATTGTCGACATTGATCGTCATGAGTCGCTGGCCGTTTTTGCGAAAAAGTTTGATTCATTTCTGAAAAATTCGCCAATACTTTATCCATATATTGAGTTGCCCCCGGACCGGGAAGAGTATCTTGGTTCTCTTAGTTATTCTACCCGCCGGTATTTCAGGCGTTATCTGGGAAAATTTCTGGAGGCTGGTGGAAGTTTTGAAATAGTGCGGCCTGATGAAATTACCGCAGAGGATATTGAAGATTATATTCGGTTGCATCTTCTCCGGTGGGGCAATGGTTCCCATGCAATATGTGGCGAGTCGGCCAATTATCATCGGACAATTTCTGCGGCCATGGCACAGCAGGGCTTGTTCCTGTTATTTTTTGCAAGATATCAGGGCAAGCGCATAGCGGTACACTCCTGCTTTGATATAGGATCTCGTCGTGAAGGCTATCTTACGGGACGGGATCCTGACTATCAGAAATTACGCGCAGGCCGGCTTTTGTATATACAGACAATCTTTGATGCGATTGATAAAGGTTTCAGCAGGTATGAGCTGGGGGGCGGCGGTTTCGGTTACAAGATGAGTTTTGTTAAAAAAACTACGGTGGCCCACAATTTTTTTCTCTACCCGGCAGGTCAAAGGTCTCATCTTGACCGGATTTTTTTAGGTTTCGAATGTATGGAGCCAATATTGGTGTAGAGAGTGGCCTGGTTTCACCGCGCCGCCCTGTGGGGTGCCTGAGAACGGCGCACCTGCCGCCTTGCATCTGCACCGTTCTCGAACGCTCACGGATTCTGGTAAAAGGGAGATTTTCAGATTGTACAACTGGTTTGTAAAAAAATATTATGATTTCTTAAAAAAGAAAAAAGAATCTTATCTTAAGAAGTTAATGGATAGAGGGCTGATTTTGGGGAAAAATGTCTCCATTATCGATACTTTTTTTTTCGATCCATCGCATTGCTTTCTTATTTCCATTGGGGACAATTGCACTATTGCTCCCGGGGTCAGGCTCATTGCCCATGACGCCAGCACAAAAAAGTTTCTTGGCTATACAAAGATCGGCAGAATAGATATTGGTAAAAATTGTTTTCTCGGCGATAGCGCAATAGTTCTGCCATGCGTAACAATTGGCCATGGATCTATCGTCGGAGCAGGTTCAGTTGTGACTAAAGATATACCTGTCGGCATGGTTGCTGCCGGTAACCCAGCCAAGGTAATATGTTCTGTAGGTGAGTATTTAGATAAAATTGAAGCAATGTCCCGTGATAAAAAAATATTCAGTGAAGATTATTTTATTGAAAAATTAAACAAGGCCAAAAGGGATGAAATTCTCCAATCAGTTGATAGGTCAATAGGATTTATTGTTTAGCCTTTGCTCATGTCTAAATTTAAGATTATTGATGGAAAACCACATCAATTCAAAAAACAGATTTTAGAGTTCTGGAAAAAATACTTGCCGGGCACCCCTGCAAATCGCCTTGATTGGATGGGGAAAAATCCTGCCGGGGCAGCAATCTGGTTGTTTGCCATTGAGCAGAAAACAGGAAAGCTCGCAGGGATGATTTCTCTTTTGCCCAAAAATTTATTTTTAGATAACAAAACAATAAGAGCAGGTATTCTCGGAGATTTTATGCTGCATCCGGAGTATCGAGTATTTGGCCCTGCCTTGGATTTGCTCAAAGCTGCAATTGCACTTCAGGAGCAAGGAAAGTTTGATTTCCTCTATACCATACCGAACTTGAAATCAAAAAAGATTGCAGAAAGAGCAGGGTTTAAGTCTTTGGGAAAACTATACAATCTTATGAAGCCACAGGAAACTGTTTTCTGGCTGGGAAAATATCTGCCCCCTGTTGCCGCCAAGGTGTTGCAATGGCCGACAATGTTAGCGTTGAAGATATTATCTCGTGAAACTTATGCTTGTTATCATGGTGATTTTGCCGAGTTGGACTGGAGTGATTCTTCATTCGATCTTTTTGCCGAGCAATGGAAAAAAAATCAATTGGGAACACTCACAGGTGACCACCGATTATCATATCTTAAATGGAGATATTTGGAAAATCCTGAATTTAATTTCCGCATAATCACTTTTAGAAACCATGAAACCGGAGATTTACTTGGCTTCTTTGTCGTTTCAATACATAATAATCGTTTGGATATTTACGATCTTATTGCTGTTGAAAGCAGGTATATTTATACCATGATAAGAAAAATTACTGATATTGCGAAGAGTGAAAATTGCCGCGGCGTTTATGGGATGATTTTTGTCAAAAGTCCTTTAATACCTTTCGTCAGGAAATGTTGTTTTTTTGATACAAAAGATGACGCGGAAATTTTTACTTCCCCTGAAAGCCCTGATGGCATTAACCAGTGGCACTTTACTTCCGCTGATCGAAATATATGATAAAAAAGCGACATCTTACTTGACATCGATCGATATGAGGTGCCCGAATGAAATTTATATGTAAATTAAGCAATGACCTGCCAAGACTTTCCTGGATATGCATTTGTCAAAAGCTATCAGGCAATATTTATGTTTATCATGGTTCCTGTGTTGATGTAAAAAAAGACATGTTTTGCATTGCCGGAACATGGGCCGGTGAATTTGCTGAAGGTGACTTTGATAAAACCGATATTGTTGCTGGAACAGGGATTCGTTTTCGTGGTAACCGTGTAATATTTGTCCCGCCAGGAAACACAATTGATCGAATTATATCTTATATGTCACAGGACTATTTATTCGTTTCGAATTCATTTTCAGCTCTTTTGGAGATGTGTGACATTGAACTAATAGATGCACATGACTATGAAGAAAATTTTGAGACTATTGCCCATGGCCTTGAAAAATATACCAAGAAAATACCAACAGAATCAGGAAACATCCGATTAACATATTATAATAATCTCGTATATGACGGAAATGAGGTTTACGAAGTAAGGAAACCATGTAATGCGCCACATTTTAACACATTTAATGACTATTATAATTATCTTCTTGAGGTGGCAGATAGTGTTTCAAACAATGTAAATGACAATGGCAGAAAACAGCCATTACCTATTATTTCTACAATATCCAGCGGTTATGATTCTCCAATGGCAACTGTTATTGCAAAGTTTATGGGAGTTGAAAAAGCAGTTACTATTGAAAAAGCAGCTTCCTGGTTGAATCGATCTGATTCTGGCGCAAAGATTGCCAAATCATTAAATATACCATGTGAATGTTACGAGGCAAAGCGTGATAATTATCCACTTGAAGAGACATTATGGGCTGCAATGGGGCACGCTAATGACCTGCATATGTCGGTGTTTGATTATCCGGAGCCAGTATGTCTTATGATTACAGCTTTTCATGGTGATTTAGTCTGGGAAAAAGATCACCACGATATATCTGAATTTCTAGTTCGCAATGAGACATCTGCTGCCAGTCTTACTGAATTTGCCCTTCATCGTGGAGTAATTATTTGTTCCATTGCATTTTGGGCTATTCAAAATGTTCATGAAATTCAGAAGATATGGCGTCTTGACGAAATGAAACCATGGACTCTTAACACAGAATATGATCGACCAGTTCCAAGAAGAATTGTTGAGGAGGCTGGCGTGCCCCGTGAGATATATGCTGCACGAAAAACTACATCTGCTAATAATGTCTGGTCACCTAATCCGCTTCCTTTGTCAAAATGCTTGCAAAAGGAATACAAGGCATACTTAAAAGATAGAGGGTTCAAGGTGCCATTTAAGTATGAACGTTTTATTTGGCAGCTAATTGCTTCTGTAGAGTGGCATTTGTTGGAGCCTACTCGAAAATTTTTTAAATCTGATAAGTTCCCAAGTATACCCTTCGCGCCCCGTAAGAGACGATGGTTGCTTTTTCATTGGGCGAATGAGAAAGTAAGGAGCAAATATACGACATCTGTCGAATATATTTGGTCTGAACTAAAAAAATAAATGGTATTCTGGATCCGTGACGGCTTGCGGTGATATTCTAAGCAATAGTGGAATTTATTGCATTATTACCAAATAAGCGCATTTCCTGGTCTTCGCCGCGCCGCCCTGCACTGTTCTCGAAGGCTCACGGACCCAGGAATATGACAAATCCTATAAACTCCTGTTTGAGTTTTCTGGCAGGGGGCGGCAGAGTTGCCGAATACCGTCATCGTACCCGCCAAGAGTGCCACTGGTTACCTTTTTGACCGATTTTTACTGAAAGTGGTAAGCCGGCACCCCATCTTCACGCGGCTTTTTCCGTCTGCATAGAGGGATTATCGCGAGCGAAAGTAACTGCGCAAATATGGGGCACCTGTGCCATTTATAGTTTTGAGCAATGTTAACCACTGCATAGTTACAAAACCTGTGAGGGGATACTGAAAGTGTGGTAAGCGATCGGTCACCGGCACTACCTCTTCGCATGTTCGCTCCTGCCCACATAGCGGGCTATAGCGAACAGTCGCGTTTATGCGACGACCTATGCCCTGTTCGTTTGCGGGTTTGGGTAATGATGCCGCAGGGTTTGGTCGGTTGCGAATGTGTGTTGCCTCTGCCTTTGGTGGCCAAAACGGAAAGAGCTGGCGTGCAAATGAGAACTAATCTGATGCAGATAACACATGACTTGGCGATCGGCGGATTGCAGCAGGTTGTTGTGAATATCTGCAGGTCGATCGACAGGGAGAACTTTAAAGTGTCGGTTCTCTGCCTGAGAGCCTTGGGAGAATTTGTCCCGGATGTACAGGGTCTGGGTATTAAAGTTTTCTCGCTACCTCAAAAAGAAAGAGGAGCTGATTACCTTTCATTTCTTAAGGTGGCCAGAATTTTACGCCAAGAAAAGATTGACGTTATTCATACCCATAATACGCAACCGTTTGTTGATGGAACCTTGGGAGCACTGTTTTCAGGCGTAAAAACAATAGTTCATACTGACCATGCCCGAGATTTTCCTGATAAGCGCAGGTATATGTTTGCAGAACATATGATGTCCCACTTTGCCTATAGAGTTGTTGGCGTATCTGATCATACCTCTGCTAATCTTGTAAAGTATGAAAAAATTTCTCCCAAGAAAGTTGTTACCATCGCTAATGGCATAGACGGCTCAAGATATCAAATTAAAATTGACCGGGGAGCCAAGAGAAAAGAATTGGGGATAGTGAGCAATGGTCCAGTTATCGGTTTAGGTGTCAGGCTGACTGAGCAGAAAGGGATAACATATCTGCTGCAAGCTATGCCGCAGGTTATTAAATGCTTTCCTGATATTACCCTGGTTGTTGCCGGGGAGGGCACTCTAAAAAAAGAGTTACAGGATGAAGCGTTTCATTTAGGTATCGATAAAAGCGTTTTATTTTTGGGTTCGAGGCTGGATGTTCCGGAATTACTTAAATTGTTTGATCTTTATGTTCTCCCTTCCTTGTGGGAGGGGCTACCGATGGTCTTGTTGGAGGCTATGGCGGCAGGCTGTCCAATAATTGCTACGGATGTCGGCGGGGTGTCTGCGGTGATAGAAGACAAAAAAAATGGTGCGCTGGTAGCTCCTCGAAATCCTAAGCTTCTTGGTGATAATATTGTAAAGTTGCTTTCCGAGAATGGATTACGAGAAAAGTATATTAAAAATGGTTTACAGAAATTTAAAGATAATTTCAGCTCTGATATCATGACCAGGCGATATGAGAGGTTGTATTTAAGAAAAAATTAGTAAATTTTTATGGCCCTTCGGGCAGGTATAAAAGCTGTAATCACAATAAAGGGATCTGCAATTGGTATAAGCTGTTATGTTTAATCTCTTCCTCATGTTCACATCATGTCGCTAGCAGCAAAAGCTGTTAAAAGTGGATCATGGTTTGCCTTTTTTACAGCAATGAGCCAGGCCTTCTCGTGGTTGGTTACCTTTTGGGTCGCCCGTTTGCTCAAACCTGATGATTATGGCCTGATGGCGCTGGCAACAATTTTTACAGGATATGCAGCCTGGTTCGGTGAGTTAGGACTTGGAGCGGCAATAATTCAAGCAAAATCTTCTTCACAGAAGAATTTGTCCTCCATCTTCTGGTTTGCAATGGGGATTGCGGTGATTTTGGCTTTGGCCTGCTTTCCTATTGCTTCTGTCTCCGCCTGGTTTTTCAATGAGCCCAGATTGGTTGACCTGACCAGGGCAATCTCGATTATTTTCTTATTTAACGGAGTTCAAATAGTTCCTCGAAATATCTTGAAAAGAGAAATGGAGTTTAAACGGTTAGGGTTGATCCGGCTGGTAGCCGTTTTTTGTTCATGTACCTATATGCTGATAGGTGCTTATCTGGGGGCAGGAGTTTGGGCATTATTGGGTGGCCAGGTAATACTTGCTTTTGTAAGGATGGTTCTTGTGGTCAGCAGTCTCGGGTGGTTTCCATGGGCTCATTATAATTTCAAAGAGATACGGCCCTATATTCACTATGGCCTGAAAATAGCAATTGGGAGGACGTTGTTTTATGTAACTGATAATTCAGATAAATTTATTGTCGGCAAGATAATGGGGTCGGGAGATGTGGGGTATTACTCTTTTGCCTTGCAGTTAGCGCAATTGCCAACTGAAAAAATAACAGTTTTGATCAACCAGGTTTCATTTCCTCTCTTTACCAAGCTGCAGTCGTCTAAAGATGATTTCAACAGGTATTACCTGAAAATCATCAAAATAATTACCACTCTTGTGTTGCCCTTGTTTGTTGGTGGCTTTCTCCTGGCCAATGAACTTATTAATGTGGTTTTGGGTGAGAAATGGTCCCCTGTAATCTTGTTATTTAAATATTTGTGTCTTGCACAAATAATGACATCTTTGAGTGCAATCAACAATATTGTACACAATGCGTTAGGAAAATCAGAGCTTTCCATGTATTTTAATGGTATGTGTGCGGTTTTTATGACGATTTCATTTTATTTTGCAGCAATTTACGGGTTAAATGCGATGATCTTCCCATGGGTCATAACATATTTTCTTTTATGTTCTTTTTGGATTTTGTATACATTATACAAACTAGATATAAAATTTATTCAGTATCTATTTAATATAAAAAATATCTTCTTAAGTGTTGGGTTGATGTATATTTCTGTTTCAAGTGTTACTTATTTTTCATATAAATACCCACTGGAGTTTCCGGGGCAGGTTGCATTGCTTGCGACAAAGATTATCGTCGGAGCTATTGTTTATATAATTTCTTTATGTATCTTTGATAAAGAATTACTAGTCGATTTCATGGAATTGCGTAAATCTAAATAAGATTCAGTTTCAGGTTGCAATGCTGCCTATGAAAAATTTGGGCGAACTATTTTAATGAAAAAACAACGAATATTATATATTGAATCAAACCGTGACGGCACTATTGGCGGTTCGTATTATAGTCTTTTTTACCTTGTACGGGGACTAGATAAAGATCTCTATCAGCCTGTCGTGATGTTCTACGAGGACAACCCCTTAATCGGCAAGTTTAGGGAATTGGCAATAGAGGTAGTTGTCTATGATCATTATTCGCCATCAGACGGGCAAATAAGAAATTTTTCTGATTTTGTAAAATTTTTCCCGCGCTTGGTGAGAGATGTACTCTGGGGCCATTTTAAAGTGGCAAAAAAACTTGATGAGATTAATCCTGATATTGTTCATTTGAATAATTCTTACGCCGCAAATCATGATTGGATTCTGGCCTGCAAGAGAAGGGGCGTGAAAATTATCGCCCATGACCGTGGCACAAGACCGCCTGCCAGCTTCCAGACAAGATTTTTTGTCAGATTCCTTGATGCAATAATTAGTGTAAGTGATTCATATCTTAAATACGTTACCGAGCAAAAGCTTAAACCCAAAAAAGCCTGCCGGGTTTATAATGGCTTGGATGCTACGGAGTTTGTTCGCCATTGCAGCTTAGAGCAGAAAAAGCAAATCCGGCGAAATCTCAATGTGTCAAGCGGGGATATTTTAATTGGGATGGTTGGCAATATTGATTACTGGAAGGGACAAATTGTATTGGTTAACGCGATGTCCTTGGTAGTGAAAAAATTTAAGAACGTTAAGGTTGCGTTGGTTGGCAAAACCGCACGTGGAGCGGAAAAATATGAGGAAGAGATTCGAGCATGCATCTCGCGGCATGGGTTGAATGATAATATAATATTTACCGGCTATCGAGATGATATACCTGCATTGTTAAATGCATTTGACATATTTGTTCATGCTTCTGTGGAACCCGAACCATTTGGCCGGGTTATTCTGGAGGCAATGGCAATGAAGAAGCCTATCGTCGCGACAAATTCTGGCGGACCACCTGAGCTGATTGCCAATGGCGAATCAGGTTTGCTGGTACCGATGGATGATGAAGGGGCAATGGCCAATGCCATACTGACTTATCTGAATGACAGGCAAAAAGCGGATGAATTTGGAATTAATGCATGGATACGTTTGCAGGATAAATTCTCTATAGAGAAGATGGTGAGTGGAATTGAAGATATATATCAGAAAATATTTCATTTATAAGCAACTATTATGACTTCTTCAGCAAGTAGTGAACGTGACGGCATAAATTTGCCGGTGATATTGATTTCACTTTTTATAATAAATGAATATGCTCGCCCAGTTTTTTTTGCAAAACTGAAAATAGTCCTGATTATTGAAGCATTTTTTCTGTTTTTCCTTATTACGCAACGCGGCATTGCGCGCAACACTACTAATATTGAAGGGCAAGGAAGAGTCAGGTTGTTCTGGATACTGTTGTTGGTGGAAATGTTTTTCCATATATTCTTCGCTACAAATAATTATTGGGCCTTTGCTGTATTTAAAACAATATTGTCATACTTTCTTTTGTTTCTAATGGCTTCATGTTTTGTTGATACGAAAAAGAAGGCAAACTTTTTGATAATGACTTTTATCTTGACTAATTCTTACTGTGCTGTTCTTGGCATAATTGACGGAGGATTAGTCCTGCATAATGCTTTTCTGCAAGATGAGAATGATTTCGCGTTGGCAATGAATATTGCCCTGCCAATAACATTTTATTTTGCATTTTGTTATAATGGTATACGGCGTTATTTTTTAATATTTTGCTCATTTCTCATGTTTTTGGGTGGAGTATATTCGTTATCGCGCGGCGGAATGGTAGGAGTTGCCGTTGTTTTATTGTTAGTTTGGCTAAAGAGTAATCACAAGATACTTGGTTTTGCTGTTTTAACTATTGCGCTCATTATCTTTATCTGTAATATGCCGCAAAACTATAAGTCTCAAATGTTTTCTATTGAAACACAAGGATACGAAAAAGGAACCGGCCGGGAGAGGATAGAATTATGGAAGGTTGCTTCGAAAGTTTTTTCTGCTTATCCTATATTTGGTGTCGGTCAAGGGAATATCCGTTGGCGTCTGCCGGAATTTCAAGGTCATGCTTATTGGAAACGTGGGATTGGCGGAACGGCGGTTCATTCTATCTATTTTACTTTGTTGCCGGAACTGGGGCTGGTTGGCTGCATTATTTTTGCTTTATTAGTCAAAGCGTTATATGGCAATTGTCGGGACCTTGCTGTGAGCCGGGACCCTGACGAAATTTTATTCGCCAAAGGAATTATAATTGCTTTCGTCGGTTTTTTTGTTACCGGGGCCTTTTTATCTGTCTTGTACTATCCGCATTTTTGGATATTGGCGACATTGACGCATGTAATGTGGCTGAACAGAGATGCCATTGATGTTTCTTAGGGTTTCGGCGCTCTTGGAAACAATTTTATTTTGGTGATTACGAAAAAGGAATTAAAGGAGGGGGTGGGTCAAGTGTCAGGTTCGTAACTGGTCACAGGGTGCGGCACTCCGCATGTAAGGCGTCACTGGCACCCCATCTTCACGCGGTTTTTCCTGCCCGCATAGAGGGGCTATAGCGTGCAGGAAAAACTACGTGAATCTAGGACACCTGTGACGCCTTACAGTTCTAAGATATGTAAAATCGAACAGTTACAAACCCCGTGATCAGTTCCTCTGCATTATTACTTGCATCTAACCTGTAAGCCGATCACTGATCGAGGTTGTTGCCAATGCAGCTTTATAAGAATTGGAGCGGGGCTTTGTTTCTCAAGGGGCTTTCGGCAGGGACCGGCCCAAACAAACAAGATGGCAATTCTGTTCCCTTGTTGACCTCTGTCTGCATAATATCATAATATCCTTGCATTTTTGCTCATTGTTTCCAACATTATTTATGTTGCCTTTTTTACCTGTGCCGATTGGCTTTATGAAGTCTGGACAAAAGTTGTGTGTTGAGGAAATGAAAAAAAGATAAAAATAAATAAACTATCGGACGCAAATAGGCCGTAATTTTAATTGTTGGCATTTAAATTGCTTAATTTAAATTGATCCCATTGGCGCTGGTTTATAAGCTTTGCATAGTCGCACCGCTGTTTCAAGATGCATTCCGGTCGCCGCAACGGGGCAAAATTCTTGAAAATGGTGATCTTGGACGGGATTGCTCTCTATCCTGAACCTAATCAATCAGGCAAAGGGCGAAGAAACAAAAAAGGTTTGCGAGCGGAATGTAATGTGGAGTACCCGCATCTGAAACTCATTGTCAATGAGGATAATGGCACAGTTTCAATGCGTCCGGTAAGGTTGTCTCCGATCCCGTCCCTCGCCGATGTTCGCTGATGATCAAGCGGTACAGTGCATTAATTGTGTGAAAGGTTATAGAATAATGGAGATCAACACAATGAAAAAAGTTAGTTTTTGCATGGTCGTTTTGTTTTTTGTCCTCTTTTTTTCATCATACCTCTATGCGGCTAATATTTATGTAGATAAAACACTGAGCGGTAACATTACGAATGGTACATATTCTACGTTAAATCGGGATAACAGTGGCTCGGATGGCGATGCTTACACCACTGTCCAGGCAGCAATAAATGCAATGAACCCCGGGGATCACATCCTGATGAGAGGGGGTACTTATCGGGAGGGCCACATAGACATCCCTTTGTCCAAAAACGGTACAAGCTGGAAAGAGGGGGATTACAACAAACTTTCGTCGTATCCCGGTGAGTGGGCTATCCTTGATGCGCAACATACCGCTCCTGATGGGGAACCTGTTTATGGGGCGGTCTTAGGACACGCTGTGTATGATGATTCGAATAGCTTTGACTTAAAATACTGGTGGTTTGAGCGGTTTGAGATAACTGGTGGAGGAAATAGTGTTGGCGGTGCTGGTTTTTTTGGCGCGGGTGGGCCTTTTAAATTTAGGTATATGTACATTCATGATAATTATAGTCCAAGTGGAGGTCAGAACCCGGCAGGGATCAAAGGCCATCATTGGCATGATTCATTAGTTGAATACTGTTATTTTAATAATAATGGAATGCAAACGGGAACAAATAATAATGCGGCCAATATCGCTATCTATAGTGATTATAATTGGTCTTATACCGCTAAGAATGGTTACAATAACAACGATATGAATCATCGGCCGATTGCCAGAAATATTATACGATACAATTATTTTAAAAATGGTGTGGTAGGATTTAAGCATAAAGGCGGTCAGCTTTTTAGCGGTAGAAATCCCTCCGGCGGGCATGGCTGGGATGATACCTATGATACTTATGGAGATAAAATACATCATAACATTTTTGACGGGATGCGGGCATATGCGATAGGTGCAAACCAGGACTTTGCACAAGTGTATAATAATATTATAATTAATTGTGATAAGGGTATTATGATACAGTATGAACCTGCCTATCCTTTTTATAAAGTTGTTACATATAATAACACTATTTTCAAAACTAATGCCGAGCCTTTTATCAGGTATGTCTCTGATACTTTTTCTTTTGAGCCTCGTGACTACTACGGCTGGGATTTTAACAATATTTTTGATCAGGGTAGTTCTTACTGGAGTTATTATAATGCCCGCAGCTTAAATGTAGCTCTTGTTGGAAGTAGTGGTCCGATATATAATTTAAGTAATTATACTGCATCGAACAATTATTTTTACCGTCCTCAAAGCTCCGAGGTAATTGTATTGGATAACAAGACCTTCTCTGCCAGTGCATTTGAGGCCCAGACGTTAACTCATCGTCCCAGAATTGCTTATCAGAATGCCTATGTTTCGAGTGACCCCTTATTTGAAGGAACAACCGGTGCTGCTCGACTCATTACCAGGGGGACCCATAGTCTGGGGAGCGGCGTAACCATAAGCAATGGTGGAATCGGGATATCGCATCCATACCTCGCAGGAGTTACCATTCCATCTTATGTCGGGGCGACAAACCCTGATGACCATGCCTGGGTTGCAGGTGTTTTGGGCCTGGCAAATGTGCAAAACCTCATACATGGCGGGGAAGGTGCCCCTGATTGGATCGAAGGAAGCAGCAATGTCAGCGGTGCCGCCCCAAGTATTCCCCAAACACCCGTAGGTTTTAAGCAAGGTGCCAAGTAAAGCACATGGCAGGCAGGAAAGCAGTGTCGGCCAAGGGATCAATGGTTTCGTAGTGATTGATTGTATCCGATTCCCGGGTATGGATTGATCTGAAATCTTCATCTTTAGCTGATCCGTGAGTGTTCGAGAACGGTGCAGATGCAAGGCGGCGGCGATGTTGATTATCCTGGTGTGATATCAACTGGTTGCCAACTCAGCAGATGCGCCGTTTCCGGGTGCCCTGGAGGGCGGCGTGGTGAAGACCAGAAAATGCATTTATTTGACAACCATGCAATAAATTCCATATAATTGCATGGAGTATCATTTCAAGCCGTCACGGATTCAGGCTTTATTTAGTGTTCGTTCGGAAACGCGATTTTTTGTTCGAGATCTGGTAAGCGTAGACACCGGCAAATCGGACAAAAAAACCGTTTCGGGATGGTCACAGGAGCAAGCCGTAACGTCTCTGTCTTTTCATCGCGCCCCTGCCAACAGAAGTCCGGTAGTATTCAACCCGTTAATATTGAGGCGAAAACCGCCAGTTATGAAACAGACACTAATCGGGTGGAATTGAATCTATGCAAAATGATTCTGCTGTATATATCAAGGCCGTGGGCGATCTGTGTCCCGGCGATTTTTCCGTTGATGGTTTCGGGGTTGGTAGCTTAACGAAAAGAAAAGGCTGTGATTACCCTTTTAAGAGCTTGGATGGTGCTTTAGATGGAGCAGATATCCTGATTGCTAATCTTGAGGGTGTCCTGTCTGCGCGTTGCCATAATGAATATCTTCCCTTTGGTGGATTGCCTGAAATGGCCGCTGCTCTTCGGGTGGCAGGTTTTGGCATAGTAACGCTTGCCAATAATCATGCCTTTGAGCATGGGGCGGAGGTCCTGAAGGAAACAATCTATTATTGCAAAGAAGCAGGGCTCAAGATTTGTGGCTTACGTGGCAAAGGACCATATTACTGTGAACCGGTAGTTATTGAGAAGAAAGGAGTTTCGCTTGGAATCCTGGCATATAATTGGGTGGGGCTGTGGGATCAGGTAGAAATTGATAAGTATCTTACGACGATCTCCGATGGGTTGGTTAATTATACCTGGGATCGCGACAAAGAGAAGGACAGGCAGGCCCGACAACTGATTCAGGAGAAAAATGAATATGTTATCCAGGATGTGAAAAGGCTTAAAAACGAGGTTGATGGAGTCATATTGTTGCCGCATTGGGGATACGAATGGACTATATATCCACCCTATGGGGTAACCTTGGAGGCGAGATCTTTTATCGATGCCGGAGTTGATTTGATCATTGGTTCGCATCCACATGTTGCCCAGGGGATTGAGGTGTATCGGGATAAAGTGATTGCCTATAGTCTTGGTAATTTTCTTTTCGATCCGCAGCCTGAAGAGTTTTTCCATGGGATGGTTTTTGAGTGTGTAATGGAAAAGGATAGAATTGTAAAATATGATTATTTCGCAATGGCGTCTGACGACAGGTGTCAGCCAGAACGTCCTGGTGCCGTGGAACAGGAGAAATTCAAACAAACAATTGAACGGTCTTCCGCCGCAATAATATCAGCTACAGCCGAAATTGAATTGGATGATGATTTAATTTATAAAGAATTTGAAAAAGGTTATAATCGACGAAAAGTTAAAAAAATAAAATATTTGTTCGTTGCGATGCTGAAGAATCCCTCCATGATAAAACCCATATTCAGAAAAGTGATCAATTTGCTGGAGTTAATATTTCGGCGTTTGCAGGGGCAAAGGGTGCGCTGGTAACCGATGAATATACTCCATGTTATTCCCGGTGACCTTTGGGCGGGCGCCGAAGCACAGGTGTATTATACCGTTAAGGAACTGAACACGTTATCTCCGCATAAGGTTAGAGTCATACTTTTCAGTAGAGGTGAATTGTATAAAAGGTTGTTGGCGGCGAATGTTGAGGTGACGCTTCTGGATGAGAGCCGTCTTGGCAATGTCTCTATATGCAATGGTATCAAGCAGCAACTGATTGCCGGTGATGTGCATATTGCTCATGTGCATGAATACAAGAGTCATATGTTAACCGCGCTCGCGCGGCTGACGGCGGGGAAAAAAGACTGTGCTTTGTTTAGAACTCTACATGGGCAGAATGTGCCCAGCAGGTTTAAATCCTATTTGGTCCTGGGGGGGCAAAAGTTTTTTTTACGGTACATGACCGATCATCTTATCGCTGTCTCGGGGCAACTGGAAAAGCGGCTTTCGCGGCAATCGACCAGGGCTGATGTTCATTTGATCTATAATGCGGTTGATCGCAGGGCGTTACTTTCTCCGGCCGAGGTGGCGGAGGTCCGGAGGTCGTGCGGCCTCGCGGCAAAGCAATTTTGGATTGGTACTGCCGCGCGCCTTGAAGTGGTGAAAAATTTACAGATGCTTATAAAGGCGGCCGGATATTTAAGAGATCGGCATCCGGAGCTGAGCTTCCGCATCTCCATTTTTGGCGAAGGGTCCCTACGAGATGTTCTGAAATCACAAATTTTGCAACACGGATTAACTGAACACGTATTTTTGGAGGGGCATAACAACGATATCATGCCGGTGTTGCAGTCTCTGGATGTTTTTACCCTCACTTCACTGCATGAAGGCCTGCCCATGAGTCTGCTTGAGGCAATGTCTGTTGGAACTATTCCTGTCTGTACGGCTGTCGGCGGCATGAGAGAAGTCATCTCTCATGGCGAGGACGGTTTCCTGGTCACCCCTGCCGATGCCGGCGAGTTAGCTGATACCTTCGCGTATATTAACAGTGAAGGGACGAAGTTGAATCCTGTCCGCGTCAGGGTCCGGGAGAAAATCAAGCAGGCGTTCTCGGTTGAACAGAATTGTCAGAAATTATTTTCACTGTATGAAGAATCTTGCCGGGCCATAATGATAAGCCGAGATAATGAGTAAATTGCATGAGATATCTACATTCCTGCAGATTGTTCTTTATGATTTTTTAAGAAAAAGTCATTCGGAAAAAAGCATTGATTCCGCATTGCATGATGCTGTTGCTTGGCTGTGCAGGGCTCAGGACAGTGGTCCTGATGATGGTGTATCCGAGGGATATCATTTAAAACATGGATGGCTGCCGTCATATCCTGAAACGACCGGCTATATCATAGAAACTTTGTGTGACTATTCGGAACTGTCTGGCGATAAATCGTTAAAAGACCGCGCGCTTCGCATGACGGACTGGCTGGTGATGATTCAATCTGAAGATGGTTCAATCCCTGACAGCTATTTTAAGAAAAAGATGGTGTTTGATACCGGGCAGGTATTGTTCGGCTTTGTCCGGGCATTCGAAGAAACCGGGAAATCTCGATACCGGGAGGCGGCGCTCCAGGCAGGGAAGTGGTTAATTGACGTCCAGGAGCCGAATGGGACCTGGCTGAAATTTGCTGTTGGTGGAATCCCTCATGCCTATTATGCGAGAGTTGCCTGGAGCCTGGCCCGCCTGCATCATCTTGCCGGTGATGATTACTATAAAGAGAGTTGTAGAAAAAATATTGAATGGGTGCTTTCACAACAACGGAAAAATGGCTGGTTCGATCATGCCTCGTTTACCAGGGAGAAACACGTCCGACCCTATACGCATACAATAGCATATACAATAAGGGGGGTACTGGAATCCGGAATGTATCTGCGGCGCGATGACTTTATTGATGCAGCTCGCAAGGCCATGGACGGTCTGCTTGGGGTTGTGCCTGATAGTGGCGGCCTCTATGGCTCTTATGACAAAAATTGGCAAGGGGGGGGGCGCTTCAATTGCTTAACCGGCAATGCCCAGTTAGCCATTATTTTTTTTAAACTGTATCAATTAACAGACAACGAACAGTATCTGGCTGCTGGGCGAAAGATTAACAATTACTTGTTGTCGAAACAGGAAAAGCGAATAAATAACAAAAATGTTTTTGGTGCCATTGCTGGTTCCTGCCCTATCTGGGGAGAATATATACATTTTATGTATCCTAACTGGGCAACTAAATTTTTTATCGATTCCTTGCTGCTTGAGAAAAAACTGACGGCATAGACCATCATATCCAATGGGGAAGACAATATTATATATATGGGATGCCGATTATCCTTGGGATGTCCGGGTAGAAAAGATCTGCCGGAGCCTCATGTCGGCCGGACATGAGGTGCATATCGCTTCCCGAAATTTGCAACGCAACCCAACTTACGAGGAAGATCAGGGGCTTTATATTCACCGGACAAGAACCTGGAGGAATGACAGGCTCAATTATGCTTTTTCTTTCCCCGCCTTTTTCAGCCCCTTCTGGAAAAGGTTTCTTGATTCGATTATTACCGGCTACCATATAGATCTGATTATTGTTCGTGACCTGCCCATGGCCATAGCCGGAATATGGTCAGGGAAGCGACATGGTTGCCCGGTTATTTTTGACATGGCCGAGGACTATGTTGCCATGGTTCGTGATATCTGGCGGGCCAGAAAATTTCAGGGATTTAATCTGGTTGTGCGCAACCCCTACCTCGCAGGTATGGTTGAACGTTATGCCCTGCCGCGTTTTGATCACGTGTTGGTTGTGGTTGATGAAGCAAAAACGGTGGCGCTGCGGGCCGGCACTTCTTTAGAGAAGATAACAATTGTCGGCAATACGCCACAGTTGGCAGAGGACAAGAATGTGCCAGGTGAGAGTCAATTCCTGCCGGGATCATTATCCCGCTTCAAAGACCATTACATCGCTGTGTATACCGGCGGGGTTCAGCTTGGCCGTGGTTTGCAGGTTGTTTTTGAGGCGATTCCGATAATAGTCAAAAAAATTCCGCACTTTATGTTTATCGTAATCGGTGCGGGATATGCAGTCGAGCAACTGAAACAAATGGCCCGGGAACAAGCTGTTGATCGATTCATTTGTTGGGTCGGATGGGTAAAACATGAGGTCTTGTTTCAATATACAGGTGCCGCCGATGTCGGGATAATTCCCCATTACCGGTCAGCGCATGTGGACACGACAATTCCAAATAAAATATTTGACTACATGGCGTGCGGACTTCCGGTTATTGCTTCAGACGCACCTCCCATGCAACGTATTGTTGAGGAAACCGGCGCAGGCCTTGTTTTCAAAAGTGGTGACAGTGCCGATCTGGCACAGGCGGTCGTGCGGGTATACTCTTCGCCTGAACATTATGGAGAAAAAGGAGGCGCGGCTGTGCGCAAAACGTATAATTGGTCTATAGATAAAAAGAGATTATTAGATGTTGTAAATGGTCTTTGAACTTGCGCAGCGAAGCGGCATGATTAAATCCTGACTTCGTAACAGCTTGAGGTGACACTTCCTGCAACTTGGTGGGGAATTTATTGTATTATTGCAGAATAAATGCATTTCCTGGTCTTCACCGCGCCGTCCCGCGGGGCGCCCGATAACGGATTCAGGTAAATTTTAAATCCCGGGATTTTTTCATTTTATGCTTGCAGAAAGTCATCCATACATCCGCAGGATCATCCGATTCTGTCTTTTGCCATATTGTTATTTTAAACTTGTTCCGTGGCGAGAATGTCCTCGTAGCAGGTTGCACGTCGCGCAGGATCTACTCTATATCTTCTTTAAACTTAAATATTATCCGGGTAATTACGGCCTTTGTCATTTATGGGAAAAGGACCGGAGTGAGTGGGCTTATTATTATGGGGCTTCGTATGATCCATATCCGCGGCAGCGATTAAGGCAATTTGTCCAACGCTATGCCTATCAGATAGTATTTGATGATAAGGAGTTGTGTGAGCAATTTTGCCGAGGACTTAAAGTGCCGATGCCGGAATTTTATGGAACTGTAGAGCCCGGTGGCCCATACCGTAAACAAATAGAAATTGGCCTGGAAAAAAGCGCCGCCAAGGAATTATTTATTAAGCCGATAATGGGCCGCGGCGGCAAAGGCATTATGAAGGCGGTCAAGGGACGAAATGCGATCATTGTCAAAACTGCAGGGGGTGATACGGACATTGCTGATTTTGTCTTGACCGAAAAATGTGTACTCCAGGAGGGGGTTAGTCAGCACCGGTCAGTATCGCAAATTGCGCCGTCATCTGTGAATACTATTCGTATCATAACCTTGTTGACCACCGGCTTGGATGTCATCCTGCTTGGTGCCTTAATGAGATTTAGTAAAGAAGGTTCATTCGTAGACAATACAAGTGCTGGTGGAATATCTATCGGTATCGACTGCAACAAAGGTGAGTTAAGAGTAGTTGGTTTTGATTTTTCCGGTAATACGTATACGAAACATCCTGACACAGGATTTATTTTTGCGGGGTTCACCATACCATTTTGGAAAGAAGTAGTGGAGTTGGCGGTAACGATACAAAAGTCCTGCGAATTTTATCGGTTGGTTGGTGTTGATATTGCCGTTACTCCTAATGGGCCGGTGCTTATTGAAGCCAATGCGAATCCGGATATCATCGGGATCGAACAAGTAAATGGGCCAATTTTAGCAGATAAAAGGGTATTTGATGAGTTTGTGAAATACGACCTGCTTGTTAATCAATATCAGAGGGTATTATATGATTGAGCCCCCGAAAAAATATAAGATTAGCCGGTGTACCGTCTTATGAACGGAGGGGTGGCGAAAATTTATTATCAGCTCCCGGCAGGCCTGCAGAATATCTTTCTCTCCACCTATGGTCTTTATCTTCAGAAGATTCGTCACGGTCAGCAGTACCGGGATT
>VAPL010345699.1_pt1 | contig 21120 bp, 15 predicted proteins | sample 3395061 | NCBI WGS metagenome assembly VAPL01 (sample SAMN08290444, study PRJNA428436) | hydrothermal vent metagenome | isolation source: Deep-sea hydrothermal vent chimney 2 | place: Pacific Ocean: Juan De Fuca Ridge | depth 2182 m m | reverse complement strand
TTGGAAAATCTTTTTAATTTTGAAACAGCAGAATAGAGGGTTATCATGATTAAAAAAAAGCTTTTACTTTATTTCATATTGCTTGCCGGTGTTGCTTTCGGACAGACAGTTAAAATCCCCATCAGTACTGACATTCAGGCACGTAATGGGAAACAATTTTATGTACATACTGTCCAAAAGGGACAAACACTGTACTCCATTGCCAAAGCCTATCAGGTAGGCCTGGATGAGATTTACTTCGCCAATCCGGAGACAAGGCAGGGTATCCGTATTGGACAAAAGATTTGGATTCCGACGGTAAACAAAGAAACGGAGATCAACCACGAAGTAAAAACTACCAATTTTGATTTCTTTTATCATGTGGCCACTGCCGGAGAAACGCTGAACCACATCTCGTCTATCTATCTTATCCCAAAACGTTATATTTTACTGGCTAACCCCGGGATTAACGACCCGTTAAACGAGGGCGAATATGTAAAGATTCCTGTAGAAAGTGCTTATCCTATTTTGGATGGGAAAATAACCGGTGTGGCGGCACACAAGACTTATACCGGTGGTATTCAGCCAATAAAACCAATTGTTGAGCCACCCGACACAACAACCACATTACCCCTATCAACATCAGTAACAGCTGCTGGTGGGTCACAAGCAGTCCCAAAAGCCAAAGCCTCAGGTATTTTTAATCCCAACATTCCTATAATACAAGATTACAGGCACGTAGTCATCTCCGGAGAATCACTAAAGAGTATTGCCAAAAAATACGGTATCACAGAAGCCGAGCTAAAGTCTGTTAACATAGGTCTTGTCAGCACTTTTCAAGGAGAGCGGTTACGCTTGCCCGTAACGGCAAAAGTACCTGGCTATCATCCCACGGTAAAGGAATTGGAGCTATCCAAAAAATACGAATCTGTACCGGTAACAGCAACCACTCATGCACATCAGAACTCAAAAACAGAGCCTACGAAACCTCAGCATTCCAGGCAGCAAAGCTTTGTGACACATATTGTTAAAAGGAAAGAGACTTTATACAGTATTTCCAGACTTTACGGGCTTAAACCCGAAGATCTTTACAAAGCCAACCCTGGGCTTACATCTAGTATCAGAATCGGGCAATCCATTAGGATTCCAAAAAAAAAAATAAGTACTGATTTTGTATATTATCAGGCACGGAGGAAAATATCCCTAAAAAGAATAGCGAGGCTTTATCGTGTGAATGTGAATATGCTGACCAGCAACAACCCCTCTGTTGGCAGGAAGGTGTTTCCGGGACAGGTAGTACGTATTCCTGTAGGTTCTCAAGCCCTTTTGCTGGCAAAAGAGGAGAAAAAAACAGCAGAAGAGCTTTTCGGAAAAAAAACAGTACCCGAAAAAGAGACGATCACACCGGCTGCTGCTTTTGGCCGCTGTCAGGCTCGTCCGCATAGTCGCACTTTTAAAGTAGCGCTCATGGTTCCCCTATACCTCGAAGAGACAGACAGTATTGATATGACAGAGTTCATGATTCGACAACAGAAAAACTTTAGGCCTTTCCGGTTTGTTGAGTTTTTGGAGGGAGCACTCATAGCCTCAGATTCGCTCAAAGAGCAGGGTATGAACCTCAAACTGTATGTTTACGATGTGGACCAGACACTGACCAAGACTTCCAAAGTACTCACCAGACCCGAACTCAGAAAGATGAACCTGATCATCGGACCGTTTTATAGTCGGAGTTTTAACCAGGTAGCACTTTTTGCCAATCACTTCGGTATTCCCATTGTCAACCCACTCACCTTCAGAAACCAAATTCTCAGCCAGTACACCAACGTAGTGAAGTTTACTCCTGACGAGCATGTGGAATTGTCGCAGGTTTCCCATCTAATTAAAAATGATTACGCCAACGACAAAGTCTTCGTCATCTCACAAACAGCTTATAAAGATGCCCGTGAAGTTTCTGCTTTACGCGACAGTGTCCGTAATGTTTTGCCTGATTCTCTGTATTACCCTAATTTCGACCTCATCAACATTGGCATTGCCGTTACCCAGCGCAACAAGGATGAGAATCGAATTGAAAAAGCTAAAGAAAATCCTGATGAAGCGGATACTATTCCTGTAACAAAAATCACCTTCAACGATACATTGAATAATTACTATCTGGAGAATTATCCGGTAAACCCGGAAATACTGAAAGATTTTCAATACGACACCTCGGCTTTCGCCAACCGGATGATTTATATCAATTATGCCCGCGACAGTTTGCATCCATTTGACGCTAACGCATCAGTTTTGCGAAATAATCTTGTAGTGCTTTACGGCAACACGAAATCTTTTATTATGGATGCCATGAACCGGCTTAACGTTTTGCGCGACACTTTTAATATTAAAATCATCGGTCTGCCTGACTGGGCAACAATGGGGACACTGAATTTATACCAAATGGATAATATGGAAACTACCTATCCGGACAACTATTATGTTGACTATTCTTCTCCTGATTTCAAAGAATTCAACAATAACTTTTATAACCGCTATGGTACCTCTCCGGGTAGATACGGTGTTTTGGGATTTGACATCACCTACTATTTTCTGCAATCTGTATTCCTGTACGGAAATCGTTTTATGCAGTGCCTGCCTTCCCACAAAAGTCAGGGTCTAAGTACGCAGTATAGGTTTAAGGCTGTAAGTCCGGGGAGTGCTAATTTTGAGAATACCTATTGGAATTGGCTAAGGGTCAAAGGCAAACAGCTCATCAAATTGCCTGATGAGATGATGGAAAAACAGGTAACTCAGGAAAAATAAGCCACCACGGTTCGTTTGGCTCTCACCTTTTGTCCAATTACTACGACAGGTTTTGTTCCCAGCGGAAGAAAGAAATCAACCCGTGATCCAAAACGTATCATTCCTATTTCTTCTCCCTGTTTCACCTGCTGATCAACTTCTGAATAAAAAACAATGCGGCGAGCCATTATACCGGCAACCTGCCGGATGAGTACATCTTTTCCTTCTTCTTTTCCCAAAACGATGGAACTACGTTCATTTTGCTCTGATGATTTGGGATGACGTGCCAGCAAATACTTGCCTTCATGGTATTTTGTATAGCGAATGGTTCCGTCAAACGGGTACCAGTTGACATGCACATCAAAACCAGACATAAAAACAGAAATTTGCAACCGTTTCTCCTTAAAATACTCAGGTTCGAACACCTCCTCAACAGCCACTATGGTTCCATCGGCAGAAGACAAAATATGATCGCCAAGGTTGGCTTCGCGTTTGGGAAACCGGAAAAAATAAAGTGTCCAGATAAATAGGATGGCAAAAACTGTAATAAAGACAGCCTTCACCGGTATCGGTACGGGACTAAGCACAAAAAATGCTATTACTATCCCATTAATTAAAAACGAATTACGAATAACTCTATATCCTTCTCTGTGAAATCTCATAAAATGTAAAGATAGAAAAATACAAAAGGCGTAGCATACAGGACAGCATCGAAACGGTCGAGTACGCCACCATGCCCGGGAAAGATTGTCCCTGCATCCTTTACGCCTGCATTCCGTTTCAGTAACGACTCGGCCAAATCTCCAAGGTTGGCAGCAACAGATATTATCACGCCAAGCCAGAGCCAGTGTGTCAAATCCAGATTTGTTGCAAAGCGACTGAAAATCCAGGCAAAAACAAGTGTAAAAAGAAATCCACCGATACTTCCTTCCCATGATTTTCTGGGAGAAAGCTTTTCGTAGAGTCTATGTTTCCCAATAGTTGACCCTATAAGATAAGCGAAGACATCATTAGCCCAAACCAGGATAAACAGCGCCAGTAATATCCAGGGAAAACTAATGTTACCGCTTCCAATCCAAAAGAGGCTGTTCATCAATCCAAAAGGCACAGCAATGTAAATTAATGCACTAAAGCCCGCTGCAATCTGAATCCACGATGGCTTCGGCTGCCGAAAAAGTTCCACACCGATCAAAATGAAGAAACTCAGGACAACCAGTAACAAATTGGAGAAATCGATAACATTCATGCCCGTTAGTCCCACCAATACGTAAACAGCTACACCAAGGAAATAGTAAATAACAGTTCCTTGTGGCCTGGGGTCGGAAGGGAACAATTTCACAAATTCAGCAAGACCAACAACCGCAAAACATCCCATAATTGCAAAAAATGCCCACGGAGACCATAGAATAGAACCGATGACCAATATGGCAAAGACAGCTCCCGTTAAAGCTCTGGTAATAAATTCTTTCAATGAATTATCTTTTTTTTCGGCTGCAAAGATAGCTATTTAACAAAAGCGAATTAAAAAAGGGATGAAAGGATGAATGGCTTTGCCATTCGGTATCTCCGTTGCGAAAAAGATAAGGCCGACCCAAATCCGATCAAAAAGCAGAGAAATCCAAAAATCCTGCTAACTTTGTCATACAAAAGAATTCTGAATTCCAAAGATAACCGAAACCCATGAGCGATAAAATCAGAAAAGGTATTCTTCTTTTTTTCTTTTCCACTTTGACCATGCTCAGCTGGCAATGTATGAAGTCCACGAAGCCCGGAATTCCTGCCGATGTATTACAGGTTATTCAAAATGCCGGGCTCAACAGACCTGAGCTGGTCAAAGCCATAGGCCGCTATGTGAAAGACAAAGACTCGCTGAAACGCAAAGCACTATTTTGCCTCATGGCACAAATGGACAGAAATTACACCGTTTATTACAGCGTACAGGATACTCTCGGAAACCATTACTCTTTTAACCCAAAAGATTATCCTGATTATCAGTCGCTAAAATACGCTTGGGATTCAACGGAACAAGTCTGTGGGAAACTCCTTTATCATGCCGACAGCTTTCGGGTAGATGGTCAGTCGCTCAGCGGCAACTACCTCATTAACAACCTTAATGAGGCTTTCAAGGCGCAAATAAAATTCCCGTGGACAAAAAACTATAATTTTCAAACCTTCTGTCACTGGATTCTTCCCTACCGGGTGGCCAATGAACAACCGGAAATTTTCCGGCAATATTTTTTAAAAGAATATGGTCCGCTACCACAAAGATTCTACCAGAAAGATGCCCACATATTGGATGTGGCCACGTATCTCAACAAACTTATCAACCAAAACATTGACTACAAAGACACCTACAACAAAAGCCTCAACGTGCAAACTATCCGGCAACTGGAGAAATCAGGATTTGGAAATTTTTATGACATCAACATATATAAGGTTAAAGTATTGCGGGCTTTCGGAATAGCGGCTGCACTGGATTACACCCCTTTTCTGGCAGATACCAGTTTCGGTTATGCTTATACTACCGTTATTCTGCCGGGGAAAAATGAGCTTATTCTTGCGTTTAACCACAGGGTGAAGGCACTGCACAAGCCGGGCAGGCTGGCTAAGATTTACCGCCGTACTTTCTACCGCGACAGCAGCAGTCTTTATACCTTAAAGAAGCTCAGGACAAGTACGCCACCTTTTCTTGGCGATTTTTATTACAGCGATATCACCAACCGTTTGCAGTCGGCCAATGTGTGGCTTCGGCTGAACGACAACCCGAAATATGCCTATCTCTCTGTTTTCAATGATGGCGGATGGCACCCCATCAGCTGGGCAACGCCAAAAGACTCCGTGGTACTTTTTAAAAAAATGGGGACACGTATTGTCTATCTACCGGTAAGTTATCAGAAACACACACTTATGCGGATGGGCTTGCCTTTTATTTTGGATGATCAGGGAATGAAGCAATTTCTAAAAGCCGATTTTTCCTTCCGGCAGCCGGTGGTTTTGCGGAAAACAAGTCCGCATGAAAAACTAAATCCCGGAGAAATTTATACGCTCTACTTTTGGGATGGAAACTGGAAAATTATGACCAGTTTCCGTGCAGGAAAAAGCGGCTACACGTTGGCCGTCCCTGCCAGGGCACTTTTTCTGCTCACCAACGATGACATCGATTTTAACGAACGTATTTTCATCATAGACGACAAGGGAAAGCAGCAGTTTTACTAACCGGATACCAATTTTTAATAATAAAAATAGTGCTACTTTTTCATTTCGGAGGTAATCGGAATGCGGAGGCCGTTGCGATAAGCCACAACAAAAGCATCGGATATGCCGTGGCTCCTTACCTCTTTGCCGGCAGACAGGGCAGCAGAATAACTTTGGAATGAGCCCACAGAGTAACGGTAAAGTCCATCCTGATGCGTTTCCACTACCGGATAAGGCAGATGATAACGCGTTTGCAAAGAAGAAGCATCATTCAGTGGCTTTGTTTTTGCCATAATCTGTACCCTAAACTCAAATTCCCGTACAGCAGATTTTATACTTTTCTCAGGAACAGACATTAACTCAATAGTTTGCGGCTGCCTGCCCGGTTTTACCGGAGCTGATGTGACATTTATCTGATCATAATTATAAATTGGGATAACCGGTTTTGATCTCCCTCCTTTTTCTTTGCAACAAGGCTTTTGTCCGGACTGTCTTCGTCGTTTACTGCTTCTCCCCCAGCCTGTCCTGATGTGGTAAGTTATCCCCACACTTGTGGAGAATATCTGGTCATATTTAAAGCCATCGTGCCAAACGTCCACATCGTCGTTCAAAACAGTACGTAGCGTACCCCCAAGGTTTATACCCCAACGGTCGTTGATACGATAATTTAGTCCTGCGCTTACCGGAACAACTAAAGCGTTGGTTTTGTATGTATAGTTACCGTTTTTAGAACCGCTTTTTATGGTTAGCCCGGTGATACCATCGGTCAGTGCCGAGTTCCAAAACCCCCAGCCCACGCCCACCGTACCATAGATAGTAAAACGGCGGCCGGACTTATATCCGGCGAAAAGATGATTGAAATTGACATACACAAAAAGGTTGGCATCGTAATAACTTCCACTGAGGTGAAAATCAACTTTCGTACCGTCGGTTTTCTGATTTTTGTAACTTTTTAGACCGGAATAAGCGAAATCGAGACCCACTCCCACCGCAGGAATAATCATTTTACGGACACTCATACCGGCATAGGGGCTAATTTCTCCCTTAAACTTCTGAAAATAGTTATGGTTTGAAGCATCCCCATAGAACTGGGAGAATCCGGGTTGGAGTTGAATTGCCCAGTTATCTTTAAAGGAATTTCCCGGAGCAGTATTTAGTTCCTGAGCCACAGCACCGGAAGCTCCAAGAAACAGAGCAGCCATTATCAGCACAAACAAACGGAACATTTTCATAAGCCGATACCTCATCGATTATTTTTGATTTTTATTGCAATATTCCATAATATAATCGTGAGCAGGACCAAAGCCAAGCTCCAGTGCTTTGTTCCAGTCTTTGCAGGCTCCCTTCATATCGCCGATATAATACTCAGCAACACCACGGTTAAAATAGTTTCTGACCCAGTTTGAGTACTGCATAACATTGGCGGGATTTATCGACAATGCCCGGTCGTATGAGTCAACAGCATCACTGTAACGGTGCATCTTACTTTGGGCATTACCAAGGTAAGCAAACAACATGAAATCACCGGCATTCGGATTAGCTGCAATGGCTTTTTCAAAATATTCAATGGCTTTAATATAATCACCGGCTCGATATTTCAGGATACCCCAATTGTAATTATTTTGGAAAGTATTGCTTTTGGATTTAGCCGTTTCAGGAATTACTTTCACATATTTATCTTTGGCCGCCTGGATAAAATTCTTGAACGTGTAATACTTTACTTCATAAAACTCTCTCTTAAACAGATACTCCCGATGGTTGGGCGCAGTATAAATAGATTGGAGATAGTTATTATCAAAAGATTTGATAAGCCGGAAACGGCATACTTCTCTTCCGTCGTTCTTGATGGGATAAACGGCAACAATCAAGTCGGAGCCATTAATTTCTTCTCCCAAATGTGTTTGTTCGGCTTGCCCAACCAATAAACTTTTCCAGTTTTTATGCTCGTAATCTTTAATCGTACCACGTGTAAGTATATGCAATCCAACAGCATACGCCATGTTAAACGAAACACTGTCTGGCCAAAGGGTAAAGAGTCGTTTGGTGGGAAATACATAATAATCAAGAGAGTGGTAAGGTTTCCAGTTTTCTCTCAAAACAGGAAACTCATATACACCGTCCCGGTACTTCTTAATCAGCACACTATATTGCTTATTACCAATCATCAGGCTACGCATTTCAAACTGAATAAAATTATTCCGGCCTAGTCTTCGTGCGCCCGAATTATTCTTATTGGCTTTCTGATCTGTAAAAGGGATTTCGTTTTGCATGGAGTACCAGGCGCCATTGTTTTGCTTTGCCCAGCCGGTAGCATGATCAATAACAGAAATCGGAGGGCTGAGCGAAGCATAATTTATCAAATCCTGCTCAGAAACCGTCTCGTACTTGTTTTTGTTCTTTCTTTTTTTTTCCTTTTTCTGAGCCATCATAAACGCAGGCATGGCAAGGAAAGCAAAAACAATAAAAATCCGGAAAAATATCGCTTTGTTTTTTAACATAAACGTCATCGTCATCATAAACCTCTCCTAAAGTTTGTAAATGTAAGAATATTTGTAAACTTTAAAATCGTTTATCCCCAAATATTTACCCGTTTTTTCAACATCGCTTTTTTGATTGAACTATCTACAAAACAACTACTTACAAAAATAATCGTTAAAAAGCCTGCTTTTATTCATCTGTGTAAAAGGTGTTTAAATCAATGCTTTTGCTGCTGCCAGTGCCTGAGGGATTCCGGAAACATCTTTTCCACCGGCCATTGCAAACTGTGGTTGCCCGCCGCCGCCACCTTTCACATAAGGAGTTATTTTTCTGATGATGTCTCCCGCATGACAGCGTCCCAACCTGGCCAGGGCATCAGAAACACCGACAGCCAGATTTACCTTCCCCCTGTTTTCCATTGCCAGCACTACCACCACATTGTCATTCATGGCACGCAACTGATGTGTCAGGTTTTTAGCCTGTGCCGGGTCAATATCCACTTTTTTGGCAAGGAATAAAACATCATTAATCTTTTCAGCATCCCGTATTAAATCAGTTGCCAGATTATGCATCTGTTCTTTTTGCAACTTTTCAATTTCTTTATGATACGCTGCATTCTCTTCCAAAAGATGTTCCACAGCCTGTACGGGGTTAACTTGTACTTTGAAATGCGATTTTATATTTTTTAATAACGCCAACTGTTCATTAATATAGGCTTCGGCTGCATCAGCAGTCACAGCTTCAATACGGCGTACTCCGGCAGCAACACCGCTTTCGGAAATAATTTTAAAACAGCCGATTTGTCCGGTAGCCGGCACATGGATTCCACCGCAAAGTTCCACAGAAAAATCCGGACTAAAGGTTACCATACGTACTTTGTCGCCATATTTCTCGCCGAACAACGCCATGGCACCCAGCTTTTCCGCCTCTTCAATGGGCACATCCTGCCGTATGTTGGCAGGAATATTTTCTCTAATCTTTTTGTTAACAATTTTTTCTACTTCTTTGAGTTCATCGTCGCTCATCTTGGTGAAATGTGAAAAGTCGAATCGCAACCGATGTGCATCTACCAGCGAACCTTTTTGTTCCACATGTTTGCCCAATACATGGCGCAGTGCAGCGTGCATCAGGTGGGTAGCACTGTGGTTGTTGGCCGTGAGCGTACGTTTTTCCTTATCCACTTCAGCGCGAAAAGCAGCTTCCGGATTTTTGGGCTCTTCTGTCACATAATGTACCCTCAGGTTATTTTCGTTCTTCACATCCGTCACATGCAGTGTTTCAGTATCGGAGACAAGCCGGCCGATATCCCCTACCTGTCCGCCCGACTCGGCATAAAAAGGGGTTTTGTCCAGAACCACTTCAAAAAGCGTCTCTTTTTTGCGGCTTACTTTGCGGTAGCGCACAATACGCGCCAGGCAGCTAAGTTGCAAATACCCAACGAATTCCGTTTCGAAAGTATTGGGAATTAATTCTATCCAGTCATCCGTACTCTTTTCCGCCGCTTTCCGGGAACGATTTTTCTGATTTTCAAGACCTTTATGAAAACCTTCCATGTCCACATCCAATCCTTTTTCGTGTGCCATAAGGCGGGTCAAATCGATGGGGAAACCGAAAGTGTCAAACAACTCAAAAGCAAAGTTGCCATCAATCACTTTTTGGTCATTATTTTTTTCAAGATATTGTTCAAATCGCTTCATTCCCTGCGAAAGTGTTCGTAAAAAGGCCAACTCCTCCTCTTTTATCACCATGCTCACCAGCTTTTGCTGATGGGCAATTTCAGGAAAGACAGCCTTCATCTGGTTTACCAACACAGGAAGTATTTTGTAGATAAACGGCTCGTCAAAGCCAAGAAAAGTAAAACCATAACGCACAGCACGCCGCAGGATGCGCCGGATAACGTAACCTGCTCCCGTATTGGAGGGCAGTTGTCCATCGGCAATGGTAAAAGCCACAGCCCGCAGATGGTCGGCAATGACCCGCATGGCAATATCTTTTTGCCGGTCAATGCCATATTTTTCCCCGGCCATTTTAGCCAGAGAATCTATCAGCGGCATGAAAATATCCGTATCGTAATTGGAGTGAACGCCCTGCAACACCATGGTCAGCCGCTCAAACCCCAGGCCCGTATCAATATGCTTTTGTGGAAGTGGTTTCAGCGAACCATCAGAAAGGCGGTTAAACTCAATAAATACAAGATTCCAAATCTCTATTACTTCCGGATGGTCGGTATTGACCAACTCACGTCCCGGTTTTTTGGCTTTTTCTTCCGCACTACGCAGGTCGATATGAATCTCCGAGCAGGGGCCACAGGGGCCGGTTTCTCCCATCTCCCAAAAGTTATCCTTTTTCGAACCCTGCAAAATCTGTTCTGCAGGAATGAGTTCCATCCAATACCGATGTGCTTCTTCGTCTTTTCCGAGGCCATCATTTTGGTCTCCGCCAAAAACCGTAACGTATAGACTATCTTTATTAATTTTAAATATTTCGGTCAGCAGCTCCCATGCCCAGGCTATGGCTTCTTTCTTGAAATAGTCACCAAAAGACCAGTTTCCCAACATTTCAAACATGGTGTGGTGATAGGTATCATGTCCCACCTCTTCGAGGTCGTTGTGCTTACCTGAAACGCGCAGGCATTTCTGCGTATCGGCAACACGCGGACTTTTTGCCGGTGCATTACCCAAAAAAACATCTTTAAACTGGTTCATCCCGGCATTAATGAACATCAGCGTCGGATCATCTTTCACCACGATGGGTGCTCCGGGAACAATTTTATGTTGCTTAGATTGAAAGAATTCAAGAAACGTATTACGAATTTCTAATGAAGTCATAAACAAGTAATTAACTATAATCTGTTGATATGTAATAATAATAAGGTTGCAAATTTACGTCAATTTATTAATTTTGCGCCTGAAAAGGATTGGAAAATGGCCAAAACCAAATATTTTTTTAACGAAAAAACGCTCTCTTACGATGAGATAAAACTCACAAGCGGGCAGAAATTATTTCGTTTTTTCCTCTTTCTTTTTTCAGCTATCGCACTTACTGCCGTGTTTGTGTTTATTCTTTTCAACTATTTTAATTCTCCTAAAGAGTTGATGCAGAAACGTGAAATTTCCGAATACAAATTGCAATATCGCATCATGAATGACAAGCTCAACAAGATGCAAAAGTTGATGAGCGAACTGGAATACCGGGATGACAACATCTACCGCGTTATTTTTGATGCAGAGCCCATTCCCAAATCGGTAAGAGAGGCCGGTATTGGTGGTGTGGACAGGTATGTCAATCTGGAAGGTTATAATGAGTCGAAGTTGCTGATTGAGACCGCCAAAAAGTTGGACAAACTTACCAGCGAAATTTATGTACAGTCAAAATCGTTTGATGAAGTGTTTTCCATGGCGCGCAACAAAGAGAAAATGTTGGCCAGTATCCCGGCAATTCAGCCCATACGGAACATTGATATGCGTCGTATTTCATCCTATTTTGGATACCGTATTGACCCATTTTATAAAGTAAAGAAATTTCATGAAGGATTAGACTTTTCCGCTCCCACAGGCACACCTGTGCACGTTACAGGCGATGGCAGAGTAGTTCGCGTGATTCGTTCTAACCGGGGTTATGGGAATGAAATTCTTGTGGACAATGGCTATGGCTACATGACCCGATATGCGCATCTAAGCGCTTTTAAAGTAAAAAAAGGACAACTTGTTAAGCGGGGACAGGTAATTGGCCTTGTTGGAGATACAGGAAAATCAACTGCCTCTCACCTGCATTACGAAGTTATCAAAAATCATCGTCCTATAAACCCAATCGACTTCTTCTTTAACGACCTGACACCGGCCGAGTATTCTAAAATGGTAGAACTTTCAAAAATTCCAACCCAGTCGATGGACTAACTTCATACACCATGACACAAAAGATCTATTTCCGTATTGGTGAAGTGGCTAAAAAATTTAACGTTCAGCCCTCCCTGATTCGCTATTGGGAAAAAGAATTCACTTTCATAAAACCGAAGAAAAGTGACAAAGGAACCCGCCTGTTTACCCAAAAAGATGTGGATAACTTTGAAATTGTTTATCACCTGATTAAAGAGAAAGGGATGACCATCCAGGGAACCCGTGAATATTTTAAAAAACATTACGACCGCCAATCGATGGATAAACTACAGGTTATCAACACATTAAAACGTACAAGAAGTCTGCTAAAAGAAGTCAGGGAAGTATTAAGCAACGCCACCGTAGTGTAGCTTTCCGAAGAAATTCGTTCAGCGATTTAAAAATATTCTCCTTTTGAAAGGTACCTCCGCACATAATCGTCAACACCAGCTTCCAGTGAAGTAAACGGTTTGTCGTAGCCGGTTGCACGCAATTTTTTCATATTTGCTTCCGTAAAATACTGGTATTTGTCACGGATATCTTCCGGAGTATCAATAAATTTAATAACAGGTTCTTTGTCCATAGCAGCAAAAGTGGCTTTGGCCAAATCCAGAAAAGTACGGGCTTTCCCTGTGCCAAGGTTGTACAAACCCGAAGTCGGCCGTTGATGCATCAGAAACCAGATAACATCAGCAAGGTCTTTCACATAAACAAAATCGCGCAGCTGCTCACCATCTTTAAAATCAGGACGATGCGAGCGGAAAAGACGCACATTACCTTTCTCCCCTATTTGATGAAAAGCATGAAAGATGACAGAAGCCATACGGCCTTTGTGATATTCGTTAGGACCATAGACGTTGAAAAATTTCAGTCCTGCCCAAAATGGCGGCTGCTTTTCCTGTTTCAGCATCCATTTGTCAAAATCGTTTTTCGAGTTCCCGTAAGCATTCAACGGTTGCAGTTTTTCCACAACCTCGTGGTTATCGTCGTAACCAAACTCACCGGCACCATAAGTTGCAGCCGAGGAAGCATAAATCAGCGGAATATTATGGTTAGCACATCGTATCCAAATCTGCTTGCTGTATTCCAGGTTCAAAACATTGAAAATACGCACATCAAACTCCGTTGTATCGGTACGTGCCCCCACGTGAATGACCTGTTCGATCTCGCTGGCATGTTCATCAAACCATTGGAAAAAATTATCCCGTTGAACTTTCAGTACAAATTTTTTACCCGCTATATTATTTTCTTTCGCTCTTTTGGTGAAGTCATCCACTATCACCACATTCTCAATGCCCTCCAAATTTAACTTCTGCAACATAACGCTGCCTATGAAACCTGCTGTTCCGGTAAGTACAATCATCTTCTGTTTTTTGGCAAAATTAACAGAATTTGTTAATAACCTGCCATCAGATTTTCAACAGCAAGGGCAATAAAATTTACTTTTGCAAAGCAGATAAATTTTCGGAAAAGTGAAAGATTTTTTAAAGGACTTAAACAAAGAACAATACGACGCAGTTGTCAATTTTGAAGGGGCCTCCATGGTTATTGCCGGAGCAGGTTCGGGAAAAACCAGGGTGCTCACCTACCGTATCGCCCACCTGTTAAACAAAGGCGTTGACCCTTTCCATGTACTGGCACTCACCTTTACCAACAAGGCTGCCCGAGAGATGAAAGAGCGTGTTATTCAGCTGATTGGAGATGGGGAAGCACGCAACGTGTGGATGGGAACGTTTCACTCCGTCTTTGCAAAAATCTTACGCATAGAAGGGCATCATCTCGGCTATCCATCCCATTTTACCATCTACGATACTGACGACAGCAAGAAGCTTATCCGTAACATAATCAAAGAGATGAATCTCGACCCCAAAGTTTATGTACCCAATTATGTACGAAACAGGATTTCCATGGCTAAATCTCATCTCATAGGTCCGGAAGATTATGCCGCTGACGCCGAAATTATAACGGCTGATGAGAGTAGTGCCAAGCCACTGATAAAAGAGATCTATAAAAGCTATAACGCCAGGCTGAAACGGTCGGATGCCATGGATTTTGACGACCTGCTTTTTAACACACACCTCCTTTTTCAGAGTTTTGCAGAAGTGTTGTATAAATACCAGCAGAAGTTTCGGTATATCCTTGTGGATGAGTACCAGGATACCAATCAGGCGCAATATCTGATTGTGAAAAAACTGGCTGCCAACACTGAAAATATCTGCGTGGTAGGTGACGATGCACAGAGTATCTATGCTTTTCGCGGCGCCAATATCCAAAACATTCTGAACTTCAGAAAAGATTATCCCGACTATAAACTTTATAAGCTGGAACAAAACTACCGTTCTACCAAGGTTATTGTTGATGCTGCCAATAAGGTCATCACCTTTAACAGGGAGCAAATAAAGAAAACGCTCTGGACAGACAACGGTGACGGAGAAAAAATTTGCTTTATCAAAGCCACGAGCGACAACGAAGAGGGAAAACTGGTAGCAGATGCCATCTTTTCTACCAAGATGAACCAACAGCGCCCCAACAGTGATTTTGCCATTCTTTACCGCACCAATGCACAGTCGCGATCCATGGAAGAATCGCTGCGAAAACTCAATATCCCCTACCGGATTTATGGCGGGCAGTCCTTTTACAACCGTAAGGAAATCAAAGATTTATTGGCTTATTTCCGCATTGTGATTAATCCAAACGATGAAGAAGCCCTGCAACGCAGTATCAGCACCCCCTCGCGAGGCATTGGAAAAACTTCCATGCAACATATTATCGTAACAGCAGATGCACAGAACGTCAGTATGTGGGAGGTGATCAGTGCTCCGCAAAAATATGCACTGAAGGTAAACTCCGGCATCCTGAACAAGCTGTCCGTTTTCACTACCATGATTAAAAGTTTTGCCGCTGAAGTGAAGAAAAAAGAGGCCTACGAAGTGGCAAAACTGATAGCCAACGGTTCGGGTCTTATCCGCATGTACCGCGAAGAGGAAACACCTGAAGGCATCAGCCGGGTAGAAAATATGGAGGAGCTGCTCAACAGCGTGAAAGAGTTTAGCGAAAGGGGGGCGGAAGCAAACGAGGGTGACCTCGAATCGCAGGGAAGTCTGGAAGAGTTTATGCAGGAGGTCGCACTATTCACCGATGCTGACAAAGATGACAATAACAATGACAAAGTATCGCTTATGACCATCCATGCAGCCAAAGGGTTGGAGTTCCCATTCGTTTTTATCGTGGGACTGGAAGAAAACCTTTTCCCCTCGGTACAGTCCATCAGCACACGAACAGACCTGGAAGAAGAGCGCAGACTGTTTTATGTAGCCCTCACCCGTGCCAAGAAAAAGGTCACCTTGTCGTATGCTGAGAGCCGCTACCGCTGGGGGCAGTTTTCCTTCTCGGAGCCGAGCCGGTTTCTTGAAGAAATCGATGAAAGCCTGCTGGACATTCCCCATAAGTCAGCTTTGAAAACAGCACCTTCCGGAAACGGCGGATCCAAAAAAGGCAATTACTATCCCCCTTCCGGGAAACGGAATCTAAAACCGGTAGGAACAACCACACAGGGAGCCACAGCAACTGATTTTCAATCGGATGACACAACCGGCCTTGTGGCAGGAATGGAAGTAGAAAATCCCAAATTCGGCAAAGGGAAAGTAGTGGCCGTTGAAGGAGCAGGTCCCAACAAGAAAGCCACTGTGTTCTTTCCGGGAGTTGGAAACAAAAACCTGCTGCTGCGCTTTGCCAGGCTCAAAATTTTGAGATAACAGGACGACATAATGAAGCTTTAACTTCTGTATCTTAATTTTAATATTCGTCTGTTTTTTGGTAGAAAATCACAAATAACAAATTCAAAAAAACCAATTTTCAAACAGAAACCCAATTGTTTGGTATTTCGATATTGATGATTAGAATTTATTTGGGTTCTGTGGTCTTGAATTTGTCTTTTCCGGTTTATCCGAGTTAGGAATAGCTAATGGATTCGAAATAGAAAATCCTGCCTGCTTAATAAATATTTTCGGGAAGCTTACCGCCTCACAATCTAATATTTCCTCTATTTTATACGCATTCTGTGATTTTCTCCGTTTTTTTCGGATATTTGACACTTCAAAGATAGATTTTTACAAATTCAAAATGACTATGAAAAAAATAACATTACTTCTTCTTATGACTTTTCTGCTGAGTTTGGGATTATTTATATCATCCTGCAAACAGACACAACAACACAAATCGTGTAATGGATGCGGCGAAATGGGACTACCGGTAAACGAAATGACCATTACTCAGATGCTGGATGGATACCATACTCATCGCTTCACGGTACATCAAATTGTGGAAACTTATCTTACACGGATAAACGCGCTGAACAAAAAAGGACCACACCTAAATGCCATAATTGCCGTCAACCCCGATGCGCTGAAAATTGCCGATTCGTTAGACAAACTCCTGGCTTCCGGCAAAGCCACGAGTCCCCTTTTTGGTATTCCGGTTATTTTGAAAGACAACATCGATACACATGATAAAATGGCTACCACAGCCGGTTCCAGAGCATTGGCAGGCTCACATCCGCTACACGACAGCTGGGTAGCACACAAGTTGCGGGCAGCCGGAGCAATTATCCTTGGCAAAGCCAACCTGAGCGAATGGGCAAACTTCCGCAGCAGCTTCTCCTCCAGCGGCTGGAGTGGAATGGGCGGGCAGGCCAAAAATCCTTATGTCCTCGACCGTAATCCCTGTGGCTCCAGCTCCGGACCGGGTGTAGCGGTATCTGCTAATCCTGGCCATGGCAGGTATCGGCACCGAAACCGACGGTTCCATTATGTGTCCTTCCAACGCCAACGGGCTGGTGGGCATTAAGCCTACCGTCGGACTCATCAGCCGCAGCGGCATAGTTCCCATCTCTTTTACACAAGACACACCGGGTCCTATGACACGTACCGTTACCGACGCTGCCATTATGCTGGGTGTACTCACCGGTGTCGATTCCACTGACAGCAAAACACTGGCAAGCAAGGGACATGCTTACCACAACTATACACAGTTTTTGAAAAAAGGCGGCCTCAAGGGCAAACGTATCGGACTTTATACCGCTCCTTTGGGAATAGATTACAAAGTGGATACACTTATGTACAAAGCTGTCCGGTTTCTGGAAAGCCGTGGAGCAACCATTGTAAAGATTAATCACATCCTACAACCCCACGTGGAATCCAGCTCTTTTCAGGTGTTGTTGTACGAATTTAAAGATGGGCTAAACAAGTATTTCAAGTCGCTGGGACCCGATGCTCCGGTAAAAAGTATGAAAGCACTGATTGCCTTTGACAAGAGTGATTCCGTAGAACTCAAATACTTCGATCAGAAGCTATTGGTTGAGGCGGAAGCCAAAGGCGACCTAAACAGCCCGGAATACAAAAAAGCGCTGGCAACCATGTTGCAAGGCAGTCGCCGGCAAGGCATTGACCGTGTGATGAATAAGTATCATTTGGATGCTATCATTGGCCCCACGGGAGGCCCGGCATGGAAAACAGATCTCGTCAATGGCGACCATTTTATGGTAGGCTGTTCTTCGATAGCAGCTATTTCGGGTTATCCCAACATTACGGTTCCCATGGGATTTATTCAGGGATTGCCGGTGGGAATTTCTTTCTTCGGAAGAGCCTGGAGCGAACCCGTATTGATACGAATGGCTTATGACTTTGAGCAGGGAACGCATGTCCGTAAAGCACCACAGTTCATAAAAACCGATTCGCAGTAAGCCGTCATTCATAAAATCAGAAATTTGAAGAAAAATTTAAAAGTCATAGGCTTTGATGCAGATGACACCCTTTGGGTCAACGAAACCTATTACCGCGATACCGAAAAACATTTTGTAAAACTCCTGCAGGAGTTTGCCGATGAAGAAATTGTGATGAATACGCTTATGGCCACAGAGATAAAGAACTTACCTTTGTATGGTTACGGGGCAAAAGGTTTTATGCTTTCGATGATGGAAACTGCGATTGAAGTCTCTCAGAACAAAGCAGGTACAGAGATAACCGGCAGCATCATCAGGCTGGGAAAAGAATTGCTGAATAAGCCGGTGGTTTTGCTCGATGGCGCACATAAAATCCTACAGCAGCTCAAAGGCCGTTTTCCGGTGGTCCTTATCACCAAAGGGGATTTGCTGGATCAGGAACGGAAACTACGAAAATCAGGACTGGACAGCTGTTTTCATCATATCGAAATTATGAGTGACAAAAGAGAAGAAAATTACGACAAGCTGCTGAAGCGGTTAGCAGTGAAACCAGAAGAGTTTATGATGGTAGGAAATTCTTTAAAATCTGATGTTCTTCCCGTATTGAAATTGGGTGCCTGGGGAGTGCATATCCCCTATCACACAACATGGGCACACGAAGAAACAGATGAAGATCCTCAGCAATGGAAACGTTTCCTGTCAGTGAAAAATCTGTTGGAACTATTGGATCTTTTGAATCGGGAAACGAGCCATTGATATAGAAAGTATTGCAGAGACTATCGGCACAAGCAGATGCTGCAGAGGAGCACAAGCGGATGCTTGCGCCAGAGAGGTCATAGACGTCTGAAGCAGCAAAATGAAAAATATTTCATGCAGCACCCTCTATTCGCAGAGAATTTGTTACTTTTGCCCCAACAAACAATAGGGGTGCCTCAATACACGGGCTGAGATCAAACCCTCTGAACCTGATGCGGATAATGCCGTCGTAGGAAAAAGAGTACTGACCCATTTCAAAAGAAGGCTTTCCTCTGTTGATTTAATTTAACTTAAATCAATTGAGTCATGCGAAAAAACATTTTTTTATTATTTATCATCTTACTGATGCCCTGGCTATTAAGGGCTCAGATCAGTCTGACCGGAAATATTTCCAGCCAGGACAACCACCAATCACTCACGGGTGCCAATGTTATTTTGGGAGAGTCGTTTATGGCAACGACTTCAGACAATGGCGGTAATTTTTCTTTTAAGAATTTAAAACCGGGAGAATACACTTTAAAGGTAAGTTTTGTGGGCTTTAAAAGCATTAAAATGCAAGTAAAACTCACAAAGAGTAAGCACATAAACATCCTGCTTCAGCCAACAAGTTACCTTAGCGATGAAGTTATCATTTCGGCCACCCGTGTGAGTGCTTCTTCGCCAACAACCCACGAAAATATCAGTGGAAAGACGCTGAACAAAAACAACATGGGACAAGACCTTCCCTATCTGCTCAAAATGACACCATCGCTTGTGGTCAGCTCCGATGCCGGCGCCGGTGTGGGTTATACAGGCATGCGTATTCGCGGAGTTGACCTCACCGGCATTAATGTTACGCTCAACGGCGTTCCGGTAAACGATGCCGAATCGCAGGGTGTCTATTTTGTTGATCTCCCCGACATGGCCTCCTCGGTCGATAATATCCAGATACAACGTGGAGTGGGTACTTCGGGAAACGGCTCGGCAGCCTTTGGTGCCAGCATCAATATTAAAACCGACCGTTTCGATCCCAATACTTTTGCAGAAATCAACAGTGCAGCTGGCTCTTTCAACACTTTCAAAAATACCCTGAATTTTGGATCCGGATTGTTAAACAAACACTGGGTTATCAGTGGTCGCCTTTCGCACATTACTTCCGATGGGTACATCGATCGTGCCTTTTCCAACCTGCGATCCGGATATTTTTCAGCTGCATATTATGGCAAAACAAGTGTCTTTAAAGCCATTGTGATGCTGGGACACGAAAAAACCTATCAGGCATGGTATGGCGTTCCAAAAGACAGCCTCGCCACCAACCGCACCTATAACCCTGCAGGTGCTATTTATAACAGCCAGGGAAGCCTGACCGGATACTATAAGAACCAGACAGATAATTACACCCAGAACTACTACCAGCTGCACTACGCTCATCAGTTTAACAAAAAGCTGAATTTGGCCGCAGCACTTTTTCTGACACGTGGCTTTGGCTATTATGAATCTTATAAGAATAATCAGAAATTTTCTAAATATGGTATGAATGATACCATCATCGGAAACGATACGATTGGCCAGACCAACCTGATAAGACAAAAATGGTTGAATAATTATTTCTACGGTTTCAACCTGACCGGAAATTATAAAACTACGCATAGCACTTTTTCCTTTGGCGGAGGCTGGAACCATTATGATGGCGACCACTACGGGAAAATTGTGTGGGCACAGGTTGCGCGTCTCGGTGATTATGGCCGAAACTACTACTTCAACACAGGATTAAAAACCGATTATAATATTTTTGCAAAATGGAGTTACCGAATCAACGAGCATTTCAATGTTATGACCGACCTGCAATACCGCGTTATTAATTACCGGATAATAGGAATCCATGACGACCTCCGCAACCTGACACAGGAACATAACTTTCACTTTTTTAATCCCAAAGCCGGAATTTCTTATGCGTTAAATCCCCGGAGCAATTTCTATTTCTCTTTTGGCGTATCTCATCGTGAACCCAACCGTTCGGTTTACCGGGATGCAGATCCTCAACAAAATATCCGTAGTGAACGACTGATAGATTATGAATTAGGATACAAAATCGTCAGAACAAAACTCTCGTTCAGTACCAACTTGTACTACATGGATTACAAAGACCAGCTCGTGATGACCGGGAAAATCAACAACGTGGGAACTGCAATTTTGACAAATGTCCCCAAAAGTTACCGGGTCGGCCTGGAAGTCTCAGCCGCCTGGCAGATTACCCAAATGCTGACTTGGAATGCCAACATAAGTCTGAGCCAAAACAAGATTATAAATTTCACCGAATATGTGGACAACTGGAACTACTGGGATGACCCGGCCAGCGAACCG
>VAPL010247312.1_pt1 | contig 21125 bp, 20 predicted proteins | sample 3395061 | NCBI WGS metagenome assembly VAPL01 (sample SAMN08290444, study PRJNA428436) | hydrothermal vent metagenome | isolation source: Deep-sea hydrothermal vent chimney 2 | place: Pacific Ocean: Juan De Fuca Ridge | depth 2182 m m | reverse complement strand
GGCAGGTTGGCTGTAAGCGCGATGCCGGTATCCGGGTCGGAGCGGCCGGGCACGCCAATGCCGATGGGCAGGTCGGTGCGGTTGGTTTTGTCAATGATCCAGCGGGTTTGCGCGGCAAGGGCAGCCAGCATGTCGGCGTAGCTGTCGCGCGGGGTGGCGATGCGCTGGCTGTCAATTGGTGCCCAGTCGGCGTCAAAGATCGTGGCTTCGATCTTGGTGCCGCCCAGGTCTATGCCACCGGCGAGGACCATCAGGAAATCCCCCCGGTGCGGGGCCGGGCGGCGGTGTTAAACGGATATTTGGTTTGGAAATACAAATCCGCCCTTCTTCACACGGTATCGGTGATTTTGGCAAGGGTTTCAGGTGCATCCGGGTCCAGACCCAGGGCCAGTGTGACGTCGTGGACCACCGGGTAGAGGCCATAGAGCAATACGGCGGCGCTGGCGGCGGGTGTCAGGGTTGTGATGCCCAGATCGGACGGGCGCACGCGGAATACCGGGGCGTTGATGGCTTTGAAGCGCGTTTCAGCGGTGTTCAGGCTGTCCTGTGTATCGGCTTCGCCGGTATCAAGGATCAGGACCGTCAGGGGTTTGGTGGCCAGTTGCAATGGCCCGTGCAGAACTTCGGAGGCTGAGTAAGCCTCGGCGTGGAGGGCGGCGCATTCTTTGAATTTCAGGGCGATTTCCTGGGCGGCACCGTAGCCACATCCCCGGCCGATGACAAAGACCGAACCTGAGGCGGTGAGTGCCCTGGTCAGGGCGGCGAGTTGGGGGAGTTGTGTGCCCTTTATGGATTGCATGGCGGTGGCGGCGAGGCGGCATTGTTGCTGATAACCGGGCTGTAATGCGGCCAGAACGGCCATGCCGGCGCCGATGGTGCAGATCACCGATTTGGTGGCGGGAATGGCCAGTTCGGGCCCGGCGCCCATGTCAATGGTGACGTCAGCGATCTGGCTGGCCGGGGAACCGGCGGTGTTGGTCAGAACAAGGGTATTGCCGCCCCGTTGTTTGATGCCCGCGCAGGCCCTGAGCAGGTCACTGCTGGCCCCGGATTGTGAGATGACAAGGCCGGTGGCCTGATCCATGGCGACGCCATCTTTGAGGGAAAACACCGAGGGTGGCAGCGAGGTGACCGGGATTTTCAGGTGGGACATAAATTCATAGGACAGCACATTGGCCGCCGCATCAGAGCTGCCCCGGGCAATGGTGTAGATGGCACGGGCGTCGGGCAGGTTGAGGCATGCCAGCATATCTGCAAGGTCGCGCCGGACGATGGCGGCGAACCTGTCGGGGGCCTGGCTGATTTCTGAGGCCATCAGCGCGCCGGGTTTTTTGGAAATTTTGCCTGTCATTTCAAATCCCATCCTAGCGCAACCCGTAGGCGTCAAATTTTTCCCAATAGGGGCTCAGATCAACGACTGATCCGGTCAGCCGTGCCTCATCCAGGGCCATGGCGGCGATGCCGGCGACAAGCGCGTCCACCACCCCCACAGGCAGCTTTTCATTGCTGCCGCGCAGGTGGGCGATGATGTCCTTGCACATCATTTCGTCCGCACCGTAATGGGCACCCTGCAGTTCGGAATTATCATTGTAATCAATATCCTGCAGCCGTTTGCTGGTGCGCGCATCGGTGATGCGCAGGTAGCCGCGCACAAAGTCGCCTTCGGCCATGCCCCTGGCCCCCATGACGCAGAACCGGCGGTGTTCATCGGGCACGTTGACGTTGGTGTGAAAGGTCATCTGCGCGCCGGTTTCATATTCGATGATCGCCGTCTGGTGATCGACCACGTCACCGTCAACGTTAAAGGCGTCATCCTGACTTTCCCAACGGCTGGTTTTGCGTTTGTAAACGGCGTCATCAACACCGTCGGCGGGGGCGTGTTTCGGTAGGAATGAACGCCGCCCGCCAAAGCTGGCGACCCGTTTGGGGCGCGAGCCGGTGACCATGTTGTAAACATCCAGATCGTGGCAGCATTTTTCCAGCATGAAGCCACCGGCATATTCGGATTTTCGCCGCCAGTCGCGCATGAAAAATGCGCCATGGGAGGGTTCGATATATTCGCTGGCCTCAATTGAGGTAATGTCGCCGATCTGGCCAGCGGCCAGTGCAATGTTGAGGTCACGCACATGTTGCGAGTAGCGCAGCACAAGGCCGATGATCACCCGGTCGGTGCCGTATTTTGCCAAGAGTTCGGCCAGTGCGAAGGTATCGTCAATGGTTGTTACCACGGGTTTTTCGGCGAAAATCCTGACGCCTGCTTGCAGCCCGATGCGGATATGTTCCAGATGCATGTGGTTGGGTGAGGCAACGAACAGCAGATCGGGTTTGGTGACGTGCAGCATGTTGGCCAGATCGTCGAATTTGGCCATGTCGGGGTTGCCGACGGCAAAGGGGGGCTGTGCCCATGGGTCGTAGTAGCCGGTAAATTCGATCTCGGGCATGTTGGATTTCATGATCGACAGGACGTGTTCGGCCCTTAACCCTAATCCGCAAATGGCGATGCGCATGGTGTTTCCTATACCAGTTCGGGCAGTTTCTGGCGCGCGAGCGCGTCACCTGAGGCCGTGAAGACGTGGCAATCGGCGGGATCAACCTTAAGCGAAATTGTATCGCCCTCGGCAATGGCGGCTTCGCCATCCAGTGCGGCGCAGAATTTTTCGCACCCGGCAACCGAGCCGTAGGTGATGGAGACACCGCCCAGTCGTTCCAGTATGTTGATTTTGATGCTGAGATTGCCATCTTTTGGCGCGTATCTGATGTGCTCTGGGCGCATGCCCACCTCTAGCTTGTCGCCTTTGGAAATGCCGTCGGTGGCCACGGGCAGCACCATTTTGACATCACCTGCCAGTTTCAGGTCCAGCCCGTCGGCGGAAATGCCGGTAACGGTAGCGGCGATGAAATTCATGCTGGGCTGACCGATGAAAGAGGCGACAAATTTGGTTTTCGGCTGGTGGTAAAGCGCCAGTGGCGTGTCAAACTGTTCAACGCGACCGGCGTTCAGAACCACGATCCGGTCAGCCATTGTCATGGCTTCGATCTGGTCATGGGTGACGTAAACCATTGTTGCGTCAAGATTTTTATGCAGCGTTGACAGTTCAACGCGCATGTCACCGCGCAGGGCGGCATCCAGATTGGACAGCGGTTCATCAAACAGGAATATCTTGGGTTTGCGCACAATCGAGCGACCAATGGCCACCCGCTGACGCTGACCGCCGGATAGTTCACCGGGTTTGAATTGCAGGCGTTCTTCCAGTTTCAGGATACGGGCAGCATCCATGACCTGACGGTCAATGTCTTCTTTGCTTTGTTTTTGCACCCGCAGGGGAAAGGCGATGTTTTCATAGACGCTGAGATGCGGATAGAGCGCGTAGGACTGGAACACCATGGAGATGCCACGATCAACCGGATGTTCATCGGACACGTCGGCGCCGTTAATAATGACCGCGCCATCTGTGGCCAGTTCCAGACCTGATATGATGCGCAGCAACGTGGATTTTCCGCAGCCCGAGGGGCCAACGAAGACGACAAATTCTTTGTCTTTGATCTCAAGGTCGATATCAAACAGAACCTGGGTTGCCCCAAAGGATTTGTTGATGTTTTTAAGGTCCAAGGTCGCCATATCAATTCCCCAAGATGGAAATGGGCGGCCACGAGCGGCCGCCCAAAATTGTTTAGTTATTCTGACAACAGTTCTGTCAGTTCTTCGCCGGCGATTGTAACCAGATTGTCCACTGTATCGTCCTTAAGAACGATGCCCTGGATCATGTTCACAAACACGGCCTGAAGGCCTTTGACGTCTGTTACCATCGGTTCTGGTCCACCTGTGGAAATACCGGCAGTGAATTTTTCCCAGAAATCATCGTTGATGTAATAGGGATCAGCAACGCCGAGGTTTTCGTATTGCAGGATGGGTGTCAGACCCCAGCTGCTGTCCAGATCGTACTGGGCTTCACCGGATGTCAGTGCCTGCGCCAGTTTGGTGGCAAGTTCTTCCACGCCGGTGCCGTTAAACACAGCGATGGAGTCGGTGATCAGGATGGTACCGCTGACGCCACTTGGACCGGCTGGAATTGCAACGATTTTCTGGTTGATATCTTCGTTATGCTGTCCGCGTCCCCATGGGCCTTGGATGAACATCGCGATTTTACCGTCGTTGAACAGGTCTTTCATTGCATCGCGTTCCCAGGCAGTTGGCCCGTTCTGCGCGACTTCGACAAGCTTGCCATAGAATGCCAGTGTTTCGCGGGTTTCCTTGCTGTCTATTGCAGACGCGCCGGTTACCGGATCAATCACCACACCGCCGTTTGAATACAGGTAGTTCAGGAACTGGTGCATTGTGTTGTCAAAGTCTTTGGCGGCAAGGCCGATACCGGCAACACCTTCGCTGCCCAATGCGTCTTTCACGCCTTTGGCAAGGTTGAACATGTCGTCCCATGTGGCTGGCGCTTCACAGGCCTGACCGGATGCTTCGATGACATCGCAGTTCATGTACAGCGCTTTGGTTGAAAACGCGTGCGGGATGCCCCAGAACTGGCCGCCATTTGTGACGGTTGCCAGAACGCCGGGCTGGTAGGCCGCCTGTTCTTCTTCAGACAGTGTCACAGGCACGATCAGGTCATTTTCCGCCAGTAATGCCAGTTCGCGTGAGCCCATATAGGCCAGTGCGGGTGCGTCACCTGCGGCGGCGAGGGTTTTGGATTTATCCTGACAGGTGCCCCATGGCACGGCCTCGGCGTTTACTGTTACGCCGGGGTTGGAGGCTTCAAAATCAGCGATAACCTTTTGGTCGGCTTCGCGGATTTCGCCGCCGCACATGATCATGTGCAGTTCCTGTGCATATGCACCTGTTCCGGCGGTCATCGCCGTTCCGGCTGCAGCCAGTGCAATTAGTGTCTTTCTCATTGGTTTCGTTCCTCCGTTTGAACTTAGTTTGCGACCCTGTTGGTCACGCTTGCAGATGCGACCGGTCGGTCACTCTTTGATTGCCCCAGCTGTTAATCCTGCAATCAGATATTTCTGCATGAACAGGAAGATTAACATCACGGGCAACACCCCTATCAGGCTGGCGGCCATCATCTCATTCCAGATGACATCCTGGTAGCCTATGAATTCAAACACGCCTGCCGGCAGCGGCATGTAATCGCGGTTTTGGTTGAAGGTAATGGCGAACAGAAATTGCTGGGCATAGGCGCCGATGAAGACCGAAACACCGACAACGATCAGGCCCGGTGCGGCCAGTGGCAACATCACCCGGCGCAATGTGTACCAGCGGCTGGCGCCGTCGACATAGGCGGCTTCTTCCAGTTCGCGTGGAATTTTTTCAAGGTAGGATTTGAGCAGCCAGATGCCCATGGGAACAAGGAATGCTGCCCCCGGGATGATCATGGCAAAGTAGGTATTCAGCAGGCCCAGAGTGCGCAGCAAACGGTAAAGCGGGATCAGCAGAACAGCGCCGGCGAACATGTTGACGCCCAGGAACATGCCAAGGGTGACGGTTTTGCCTTTGAAATCAAACCGGGCGTAAGCATAGGCCGCAGGGATCACGAAAATCATGCATAAGGTGGTTACTGCCGTGGCGATAAAGACGCCGTTGAAAATATAACGCGGCAGTTTTGGCACCGTTGTCCACATGGTTCTGTAGGCGTCAAATGACATTTTATCCGACCAGAACTGGTAAGGTGCCGTGCGCAGGTGCGACAGCGGGCGCAGCGATGTCATGAACATTTCAAAGAACGGCAGCAGGATGAAGGTCAGGAAGATCGCGATGACGATATAAAGCAGGATCTTTTCCAGCACTGTGTAGCGGTCCATCATAGCTTTATACCCCGTACTTTTTCTCAAGCTTCTTCAGCACCACCATGTAGGCGATGGAAAACAAGCTGAGCAGCACCACGATCACCACGGCGCGGGCCGCACCTTTGCCGAACTTGAAGTTGGCGATGGCGGTTTTGTAGGTGTCAATGATCAGGGTGGTGGTGGCACCACGTGGCCCGCCTTCGGTCAGGATCCAGACGATTTCAAATGAGTTGAATGTCCAGATGGCTGACAGCAGGGCCATGGAGATGATCACCGGCATGATCTGCGGCAGGGTGATGCGGCGGAAACGGTAAAACCGGGACGCGCCATCAACATAGGCAGCTTCATATAAGTCGCGAGACACCCCCTGCATGGCCGCCAGGAAGAAGATTGTGACCATGGGGGTGCCGACCCAGACATCAGTAACGACGGCTGAATAAAATGCGCTGTTTTTGTAGGCCAGAAATTCAAACGCGCCGTCGATGACGCCGATTTTCTGCAAGACACCTGAAAGGACGCCGAACTGGCCGTTATAAAGCCAGAGCCAGCCGATACAGCCAATGGCAACCGGGATGATCCAGGGCGGCATCACCAGAACCCGAAAGACACCCTTACCGCGCAGATTGGCGTTCAGCAGGGTTGCGCCAATCAGACCCATGACCAGTTTGAAAGTCACCGAAATGAACATCCAGTAGAATGTGCGGCCAATGGTGGCGCGAAATTTATTGGAATTTGCCAGCTTTTCGTAGTTTTCCCAGCCAACATAGGATTCACCGCCGATATTTGCGTCGGTAAAGGACAGCCGGATGGTTTCCAGCAGGGGCCAGACCACAATGATCATCAGATAGACAGCGGCGGGTGCGATCAGCATCCAGGCAAAAGCAGTTTTGGAATCTGTAAGTTTTTTAAATTGCGATTTGGGGATACGCGAAGCAGGTGCAGTTTCTACACTGTTTTCCGCAAACTGAACATCTGCTTTGCTCGCCATATTTCCCCCCGATGCGACTATCGCAACATTATCGAATACTAATACCACTTCGAATCGATACTAGCCCATCTTAGCACCAATTTTGGACAACGTGTAAACCACTTTGATGCCAATTCTTAATACCTTGAAAAATAACAATATAATAGAAAATATATGGTTTAGATTGACTTTTATTTCCCGGTTAATGTGACGATATCCGCCAAAATTTAACACTCACTCTTGAATTGGTATTATTTGTGTTTATAGTGGCAGCGGTCTGGGAGGGCTATGTATGAATGCCGCGCCGAACCGTATCGCTGAGCTGATTGCACAGGAAAGCTGGTGCCTGCCAAATGGCGGGCCGCGCTATTTGCAACTTGGCCGACATCTGGCGCAGGCCATTGGGGATGGTGTTCTGGGGCCGGAAACGTCGCTGCCTTCGGAACGCGAGATGGCAGAGATCGCACAGCTGTCGCGGGTGACAATCCGCAAGGCCATTGAAGTGTTGGTGAACGAGAACCTGGTGGTGCAGCGCCATGGCTCTGGCACATTTGTTGCCGCCCGGGTGCAAAAGCTGGAACATTCGCTGTCGCGGCTGACGTCTTTCACCGAAGATTTGCTGCGGCGGGGGAAATCTTCCAGCTCGGATGTGCTTGACGCGGGTTTTTTTGATCCCTCTCCGGAAGAGATTGTGACACTGGGTCTGCGATCCAGTGAAAAAGTGGCGCGGGTGGTGCGGTTGCGCCGCGCCGATGGGGTGCCGCTGGCGATTGAACATAGTTCGCTGCCGCCGGATATTCTGCCAAATCCGGGGGAAGTAACCACATCGCTATATGAGGTGTTGGACGGGTTGGGGGTGCGCCCGGTGCGGGCCATTCAGCGGATATCGGCGACCAAACTGACAGCGGCACAGGCCGGTCAACTGGGGGCGGAAGTGTCGGACCCGGCGCTGAAAATCGCGCGAACCGGTTATTTGCAAACCGGTCGGGTGATTGAGTATTCAGTGGGGACCTATCGCGGTGACGCCTATGATTTTGTCGCGGAAATGCAGGTTTAGGAAATTGGATGGGCGGTGACTTGAACTGGGTCCTGAGTGTTCAGGACGGGCGGAATTTTATTGGCAGAATTGCCGGCATGCCGGATGGGGCGGTGCTGTGTTTTAGTATGGTGGCCCCAACGCGGGCAGTGGCGGGGTGCAAAAAGCTGTTCGGAGTCGGGGGCTATAGCGAGGTTCTGATTGATGTGGCGCAGGCCGAGTTTTCAGTGGGTTTTGCCGATGAACAGTTTGAGATTTTCAATATCAGCTGGTTGCCACAGGGGGCGCATCTGAAACTGGCGGATGGTAGTATTGTGCCGGTCAGGGTGGTCTATGACGCACCGGAAGTTGTGGCGATTGCGCCGGATTATGGCGCGCCATCAGATGGTTTGCGGCTGGTTCCGGCACCCGTTTCCTGGGAGCCCGCAGAAGGGGTTTTGCCCTGTGGTGATGGATTTACCCCGGATGATGGCACCGGGTTTGCCGAAGTATTCAACGCGATTAACGATCTGGCCGGGCGCACCGGGCTGGGGGCGTTTCTGGCCGGTGACGTTCCGTTGCGGGTGTGTACGGATTATGATGCTGGCGATGAAGGGTATCGGTTGACGATTACGTCTGAGGCGGTGACAATTGCTGCCGGTACAGCCGCGGGCGTGTTTTACGCCGGCATTAGTTTGCTGAACCTGAAGTGCAACCATGGCGGGGCGATCCCCTGTGGGACGATCACCGACGAACCGCGATTTTCATGGCGCGGGCAGCATCTGGATTGTGCGCGGCATTTCTTTGAAACCGGGACGATATTGCAGCTTTTGGATCTGATGGCGCTGTTTAAGCTGAACCGGTTTCATTGGCATTTCAGCGATGATGAGGCGTTTCGCCTTGAGGTGAAATGTTACCCTGAGATATGGCAGAAAACCCGGTTGCGCGGGGTCGGTGAGCTGGTGCCGGGGATATTTGGTGGAGGTTCCGGGCCGGTCGGGGGCAGCTATTCGCGGGCGTTTGCAGCGGAGCTGATTGCGCGGGCGGCAGGGTTGCAGATTGAGGTTTTGCCGGAGATTGAAATACCGGCCCATGCCTATGCGCTGACCCGGATTTATCCGCAATTACGCGACCCTGCGGACAATACGGCGGAAGCGTCCATTCAGGGCTATCTGGCCAATACCATGAACCCGGCGATGCCGTTCACCTGGGGGTTTATCGAAAATCTGGTGGCGGAGGTCGTTGACATATTTCCGTTCGCGCATCTGCATCTGGGCTGTGATGAGCGCCCGCCTGAGGCGTGGCGCAATTCAGGGGCGGCAAAGGCATTGATGGCGCGTGAGGGACTGGATACGCTGGATGATTTGCAGGGGTGGATGATGCAGCGCGCGGGGCGGATAGTTGCGGAACATGGCGCGCGGCCCTGCGCCTGGGAAGAGGCGGTGAAGGGCGGCAATGGTGGTATCGGCAATGATGCGATCCTGTTTTCATGGACCGGGCAGGGCCCCGGGCTGGAGGCGGCACGCAGCGGGTATAAGGTGGTTATGTGCCCGGCGCAGAACGTTTATTTTGACATGGCGCATTCTGAGGAGTTCGCAGAGTTCGGGGCCCGATGGGCTGGTAGCGTGTCACTGGAAGACACGGTTGAGTGGTTGCCGGTGCCCGCGGATGAACCGGGGTTGGAGGCGAATATTATTGGTGTACAGGGCCAGTATTGGAGCGAATTTGCGGTTGCGGACGCGGACCTGTGGCCAATGCTGATCCCGCGGATACTGGGCCTGAGCGAGACCGGCTGGCGCGCGATTGGTGACCGGGCCACGGGGGCGTCGATCCGCCAGTCGGTTGCGGATAATCAGCCGTTGCTACGGGCGCTGGGACTGGCCGGATTTACAGCGGGATAAAGCGGTAGGTGTCGCCCTGACGCTCGGCCCGGCCAAAGCCGCCATCCGGCAGGTGATAGCCGATCAGGTGCATCTGTTCACTGGCCAGTTGATCCAGCAACAAGGTGCGGGTGTCGGCACCGGCGGTTTGATCCTGATCGGAGCCTGACAGCCAGCCCGGGCGTTCAAAACCAACATGGGGCGTGGTGATGGCATCGCCAAGCACCATCAGGCTTTCGCTGCCCGAGCGCAGTTCAAACGACATATGCCCCGGTGTGTGGCCATAGCTGGCGCGCGCCGCGATACCGGGCAGGATTTCCTGACCGTCATCAAACAGTATGATGGCGTCCTGCAGCATTTCCATGCGCCGCTTTGCGCCCACGGCCATGGTGGTGCGCGCGGCACTGATGGTGTCAACGGTGTTTGGGTCCATCCAATAATCCCATTCCACGCTGCCCATCATGTGCTGGGCCTGTGGGAACAGGGCTTCGTCAAAATCATCCAGCACCCCCCAGAGGTGGTCGGGGTGGCCATGGGTGAAAACCACATGGGTGATGTCATCCGGGGCAACGCCGGCGGCATCCAGCGCTTCGCCCAACAGGCCGGCGGATTGCTGAAAATTGGGGCCCGAGCCGGTGTCAAACAGCACCAGATTGTCACCGCTCCGCAGTAATGTGATGTTAAGCGGGGACCGAATGGGGCCGGGTTTCAGGCCGTGATTTTCAAGGATGACGGCCAGTTCGTCTTCGGGCATGTTGGCATAGATGAAATCGCCCGGCAGGTTCAAAAGACCATCGGAAAAGGTTTGCACCTGCATGGTGCCAAACGACAGTTCACTTTGGGTCCAGGCGCTGCGCGCGCTAATGCTGCCCAGTGCCAACCCGGCGCCGGCACTTTTGAGCAGGGTGCGTCGTGTGAGGTGCATGTTGTTTCCCTTGGGTGGTTCTGAATTTCCCGGTAGTGTCGCTATTGCGGGTTAAATTGTCCAGCTTTCTGACCAGCGACGGATTGTCCTGTTCACGGGGCAGGGCGGGGCCTAGGGTTGCTGCGAATACTATCAAAAGAGGGGCATGAAATGGCGAAGGGCTATTGGATAGCGCATATCACGGTGAACAAGCCGGATGAATATGCCGAATATATTCGCCTGGACACACCGGTTGTTGAGCGGTTTGGCGGTCGGTTTATTGTGCGCGGCGGCCAGTCACAAACACCGGAAAGCCCGCAAAAAGACCGCCATGTTGTGGTGGAGTTTCCGGATTATGAAACCGCGCTGGCCTGTTACAAGTGCGAGGATTATCAGGCGGCTGCGAAAATTCGCCGCGCGACATCGGACAGTGATTTTGTGATTATTGAAGGCGTCTGAGGCCCTAAATATGGCTTAGGGCAGGATCGCCAGCCAGACCCAGACCGTAATGATCGACAGGGCGGTGGCGATAAGCACAGAGGCGGCCGCGACCCGGCGCGCGGTGCCGTACATATTGGCAAACAGGTAGGTGTTGACCCCCGGCGCCATGGCGGCCGTTAAGACGGCGCTGCGCAGGTGGGACTGGTCCAGTGCGAAAACCTGCGTGCCAAGCAGGTAGGTGATCAGCGGGTGCACGATCAGCGAGATGCCGGTGACCCAGGCGATGACTTTCATGTCGCCCTCTGGCCGGTAGCGCAGCAGCACGCCGCCCAGTGCAAACAGCGCCGTTGGCAGGGCGGCGGTGGCGATGGTTTCAAGGGCGGACAGGACCACAGCAGGGGTTGGGAAGTTGGTGATATTGACGACAAAGCCCAACAGAACGCCAACCAGAAGCGGGTTGTGAAACAGGGCAGTGGTGATTTTCGGTAGTAGTGCGCTGGTCTTACCGTTCTGGCGGGATCGCACGATTTCCATCAATGTGGTGCCAAAGATGTAGATCACCAACGCGTGGATCGAAACGATGGCGAAATTACCGGACAGGGCGTTCGCGCCATAGGCCCGTTCGGTGATCGGCAGGCCCAGTAGCACGGTGTTGGAAAACAGCGCGCAAAACCCGATGGCTATGCTGTCGGGAAGCGAGCGTTTGAACAGGTGGCGCGCGCCCAGAAAGCCAAGGGTAAAGCCGGAAAACGCGCCGATGTAAAAGCTGAGCAGCAAGGGCGCGTTGAAATCTGCCGCCAGGTCAATTCTGGAAATGGCAAGGAATAGCAGGCAGGGCACGGCGATGTTCTGGGCAAAGCGCATCAATGCGTCGATGGCGGCCTTGCTGAGGTATTCACGCCAGGCGGCCACGTAGCCAAAGCCCATGACGATGAAAACCGGCGCGATGACGTTTAGCAATGTGCCCAAATCAGACCTCGTAGGTTATTTGCATTCCGTCATGGGCCGGGGTGATGTGGTCGGGGGTTTCGGCGTCCAGTGTGGCGTGGTCAAGGTCAATATGCATGTTGGTCAGGACCGCGCGTTTGGGGGCGATCCGGGTGATCCAGTCCAGCGTGTGATCCAGATGAAAATGCGTTGGGTGCGGCGTGCGGCGCAGGGCATCCACCACCCAGCAATCCAGATTTGTGAGCGCGGGCAGTGCAGCGTCGGGGATGTCGGACACGTCCGGCAGGTAGGCCAGATTTTCAATGCGAAACCCCAGCGCGTCCATGCCGCCATGGGCGACTTTGAACGGGATCAGGGTGATGGTGCCGCCGTCGCCATGGATTTTTATGTCATTTTCAATGGCATGCAGGTCAAGGATTGGCGGGTAGGGTGAGCCGGCGGGTTGCACAAAGGCATAGCCGAAACGCGATAGCAGCGCGTCCTGTGTGGGGTTGTCGGCCCAGATATCCAGGCGTTTTTTGCTATTGAAAACCACCATGCGCAGATCATCAATGCCGTGCACATGGTCGGCGTGGGAATGGGTGAATACCACCCCGTCCAGCAGGCCGACATTGGCGTCCAGCAGTTGCGCGCGCATGTCGGGTGAGGTGTCGATCAGCACCCGTGTGGTGCCGCCCGTATCGTGGCGTTCCACCAGCATGGAGCAGCGTCTGCGGGTGTTTTTCGGGTTTTTCGGGTCACAGTTGCCCCAGTGGCCACCGAGCCGGGGCACCCCGCCCGAGGAGCCGCAGCCCAGTATGGTGAAGGTGAGCCGTGCCATCAGCGCGCCGGTGTCCAGTTGGCGACCTTGGCGAACAGGCGGTCAAAATTTTGCTGGGTCTGTGCGGCGAAGTCCTGGTAATCCATGCCAAATGTTTCAGCCCCGCGGCGTGCGGTATGGGCGCTAAAGGCCGGTTCATTGGGTTTGCCACGGTGGGGCGGCGGGGCCAGATAGGGGGCGTCAGTTTCCACAAGGATGCGATCCAGCGGGGCGTCGGCGAATATTTCACGAAGTTCGGTTGATTTTGGAAACGCGGTGATGCCGGACATGGACAAGTAGAACCCAAGATCAAGGGCGGCCTGCGCCAATGCGCGGCTGGAGGAAAAACAATGCATGACGCATGAATAGGCCCCGGCCCGGTGTTCGGCTGTCAGGATTTCGGCCATGTCATCATCGGCGGCGCGGGCGTGGATGATCAGGGGCAGGCCGGTCTGACGCGCGGCTTCTATGTGGATGCGCAGGCTTTGTTGCTGAATGTCTTTGCTGTCAGCGGTATAGTGATAATCCAGCCCGGTTTCGCCGATGCCGACGAATTTGGGGTGCGCGGCCAGTGCGGTGAGGTCAGACACCGCCAGCAGCGGTTCTTTGGCGGCGTGCATCGGGTGGGTGCCGGCGGCGTAGAATACCGGATCATGCTGCTCGGCAATGGCGCGGACCTGCGGTTCATCAACCAGTTTGGTGCAGATGGTAACCATGCGGGTAACACCGGCGGCACGGGCGCGCTGGATCACATCGGGCAGTTCCTGCATCAGTTCCGGAAAGTCCAGATGACAGTGGCTGTCGGTGATTTCGTATGTGTCTGGCATCCGGCCCCTAGCGGTCGGCCAGTTTTGCCGCCGTGTCATTGATCTTGAAAACCATATCAAGGATGAGGGCGGCAGGGTCAAGGTTGACCGATTGACCATGGCGTGATCGGGCGCTGAGCAGCTGTTGAAGTTCGGCCCATTTACGGCCCGCAGCTGCGTTGGGGGCCAGACGCTGCATCAGGTCAGATTCACCCTTGGCGGCCTGAACGATGGGGGGGCCGGTGACGCCGGTGCGGGCGGTGCGGGCAAGGAACAGATCCAGCAGGCGCAGGGTCATGTCAAAATGCGCAGCGCGGGTTTTGCCAACGGTGCTTTCGGCCAGTTTCAGGGCGCGGGGCCGGTCAAGGCGGGGCAGGGTGGCGAACAGGGCGATGATTTCTGCGTAGGCCTGCATGCCGTCCAGATTGGTCAGCCGCACGGCTTCACCTGCAGAGCCGCCGGACAGTTCGGCCAGTGCTTTGCTGTCTGTGTTATCGGCACCTGTTGCGGTCATGGCCCGCGCCATATCGTCGGCGGAAAGCGTGGTGCAGCGCAATTCCCGGCAGCGGCTGCGGATGGTGGGCAGCAGGCGGCTTGGTTGGTGGCTGACCAGCAGGATGGTGGCATCGGCGGGGGGTTCTTCCAGTAGTTTCAGTAGCGCATTGGCGGCGCTGACATTCATGTCATCTGCACTGTCTACAATAACCACGCGGCGTCCGCCATCTGCGGCTGACAGGTTGAAAAAGCCCTTGAGCTTGCGCACCTCATCCACGGTAATGCCGGATTTCAGGCGCTTTTTATCGGCGTCCCAGATCGGGCGCAGCAGGTAAAGCGCGGGTTCGGACAGGGCAGTGATGCGGGCGTTGAGCGGGTGATCAGTGGCAATGTCCAGATTATCCGGGGCGGGCAACCCGTCGCCAAACAGCCCGTCAGCGGTGGCGGGATTAGCCAGCAAAAACCGGGCGATGCGCCATGCCAGTGTGGCTTTGCCGATGCCGCGCGGCCCGGTGATCAGCCAGCCATGGTGCAGTTTATTGGCGTTAAAAGCAGTCAGAAACGTCGCCTCGGCCGCTTGCTGGCCGTGTAGTTGCAAAGTTTCGCGGGGGTGCGGGGCACCCTGGACCTGATCTGCCTGGGGGAGCGGATCGTCGGCGTTCATGTCAGGCGCGCCAGCGCCAGTGCCTCAACCTCATCGGCCACGGTGTTCATGTCGCGGTTGCCATCCACCACCACGCAGCGATCGGCAAATTCACGCGCCAGTGCCAGAAACCCGGCGCGCATTTTGATCTGCATGTCTTCGCCAAAGCCTTCAAAGCGTTCTTCGGCAGTTTGGCGCGACAGGGCGCGGGACAGGCCGGTGGCCGGGTCCATGTCTATGATGAAGGTCAGGTCAGGTTCGCGCCCGATCATCAGTGTGTGCAGCTGATCGACGGTGGCGCGCAATTCGCCGCGGCTGATGCCCTGATAGAGCCGGGTTGAGTCAGCATATCGGTCACAGATGACCACTTTGCCCGCGGCAAGGGCCGGGGTGATGGTTTTTTCCAGGTGGTCGCGGCGCGCCGCGGTGAAGAGCAGGATTTCGGTTTCTGCCGACCAGCGGTCGGGGTCGCCCTCAAGCACCAGCGAGCGGATTTGTTCGGCGCCTTCCGAGCCCCCCGGTTCACGGGTCAGGACCACGTTTATGCCACGGCTTTTCAGACGCTCGGCCAGCAATTTTGCCTGGGTGGATTTCCCCGAGCCGTCGATGCCTTCAAAGGTAATGAACAGTCCGCCGGCCATTAAAACAGGTCCCGAACGCCCCCGGCATACCGGCGATAGAGTATATTTACAGCGGTGCGTACCCGGGGCAGGAAACCACCGCGTATCACGTCGCGGTCGGCAAATAGCGGGATGCGGGCCTTTGGCAGATCCTGAAGCGAAATGATCAGTTCGGCGACTTCCTGACCCTTGGTGATCGGGGCCTCAAGCGGGCTGCGATATACCACTTCACCGCTAAGGGCTTCGCGTTCAAGCGCGGGGAGCAGCAGCGATATCTCTTCGCCGGTGATCAGCCCAATTTCATCAATATCCCCCATCCAGACCTTGGCACGGGCCACTTCTGCGCCCTTATCCATGACGGATTTCTGAACGAATTGGCGAAATGCCCAGTTCACGATGCGCTCTGCCTCTTCGGCGCGTTCTTTTTCGGAGTTCAGCCCGGTGATGATAAAGACGATGCGGCGGGTGCCCTGCAGGGCCGAACCGGCCAGGCCATATCCGGCCTCATTTGTGTGGCCGGTTTTCAGGCCATCGGCGCCGATATTCAGGTTGAGCAACGGGTTACGATTGAACCGGTTGTCCGGGGTGCGCCCGTCATAGGCAAATTCTTTTTGGCCGAAATAGCCGTAATATTCGGGAAATTCTTCGATCAGGCGGGTTGCCAGAATGCCCAGATCGCGCATGCTCATCCGCTGGTTTGGGTTGGGCCAGCCGCTGGCATTGGCAAAGGTTGAATTGTTCATGCCCAGATCTTTGGCGCGGTTGTTCATCAGCCGGGCAAAGGCATCTTCGCTGCCGGCCAGACCTTCGGCGACGACAACACAGGCATCATTGCCGGACAACACGATTATGCCCTGTATCAGTTCTTCCACCGTGGGTCGGTCATTTTCGTTCAGAAACATGCTGGAGCCGCCCATGGCGCGGGCTTTACTGGAGACACCAAACCGGGTTTCAAGGGTGATGCGCCCGTCCTGCAAGGCTTCAAACAGCATGTTCAGGGTCATTAGTTTTGACATTGAGGCCGGGGGCAGGGGAATATCGGCGTCTTTTTCCAGCAACACGGTTCCGGTGGTCACATCATAGACATAGGCGGCGCGCGCCAGTGTGTCATAGGCTGAAATTGCTGGTACTGAACAGGCCACCAGCGCGATGAAAAAAGTTGAAACCCGAAGAATGTGCTGAAACATCAGATGCGTTTTCCCGTGATTTAGTTGGTTACCGCATAGGCGTCAGGAAAGCCGAGACCTTTGACTTTCTTAATCACATCCGCACGGTCTGTGGGGCTGCCCATTGGGCCGACAACCACGCGCCAATAGGTTTTACCGCTGGAATTGGAGATTTTTATGGTCGGAATGATACCAGAGGACCGCAACAGCGCTGAGGTGTCATTGGCGTTGGATTCAACGCTGAATATCCCGATTTGGACAAAAGGTTTTTCCAGGGCTGAACGGGGGGCGGGTGTTGCAACTGGTTGCGGTGCGACCGGGGGTGGCGATATGGCCACCGGAATGGTCGCCTGCAGTGGGGCCGAGGAAGGCGGGGTAGCGGCAAGGGCTGCATCTGCAGCATTGCCAGGGGCAGGCAGTGAGGCGGTTGGATTGGCAGCGGTTGCCGCTTCGATGGCGGATGCGGCAAGGGCGGCCACCGGATCAATTGAGGTTGGTTCAATGGTTTCGGCAGGCGCTATGGTGTCGAGTGTTGCAATTTCCATTTCCGGCAGAGCCAGGACATCAGCGGCCGGGGCGGCTGGGGCGGCAACAGGCGCTTCCACCCGGCGCAGCGCCACCACGCTTAGATTACTGGGGGCGCCGGCCAACATGCCAAGTTCAGCTGCCGCGTCAGAGGACACCTGAAAACGCGGGCCGGGGTTTTCACGTTCGCGCCGGAAAAGCGCGCCGATGATAAATTTGCCATTGTCTTCATTGCGGATCATCACGCGTTCCGGATCAACAACGTCCGAATGGGCGATCCAGACGCCGCCAAGGGAGGGCCGGCCATCCCATAGGCCGGTATCGGATTGTTGAAATACCTCTGGTGATTCAATGTCTTGTTCGATGGCAATACCATCTGCGGTTACCGCGGTCAGGGCAGGGGTATCACCTGATCTGTCGCCAAATAGATTGATTTGCTGACCTTCTTCGCAGGCACTTAGAAATGTGATGCCCACCAATGCCAATGCCAGTCGCCTGTTGCGCGGGTTTGCCATTCCTTGCCCTTTGTAAAATGCGGCATTCGCCGTCAGTTTGCCCGATATTGCCGAACTGAATTGTCCGGTCTTGGGCGCATCCTAACCTTACAATCGCAACATGAAAAGCTTTGCATTCACCTTCGGCAATATTCGGCCCTGAAATCAGGTCTTTTAGAATCGAGAATTGATCGCTAAAGCTCGCCCTCGTCGGAGGAGTGGCAGAGTGGTCGAATGCACCGGTCTTGAAAACCGACGTAGGTGAAAGTCTACCGTGGGTTCGAATCCCACCTCCTCCGCCATTGGTATCCATGCGCACACGAAGTTGATCATTATCAATTTCTTCTACCACTCCGAAACTACCGTTCTTCACCCCAAGATCACGATCATTGCGGGTGAAGATATTACAATCACCAGCAGCGAAGGTTCACAGGGTTTAGCGGTATCTGAGACTGGTTCGCATTCGTCTGACAGCACCCTAAGAATTGTTCGTCGTTGATTTTATTCTTCATTCGTCCGTTCATTGGTTGGGCGGACTGTACAAAAAATGGAGGAGTTTTGGAGGTTCAGGTCACCTCTCCAAAAAAAAAGTAATTAAAGAAATTGCCTCGAAAGTCCGTTAACTTCCAAGTGTATATAAATTTTCAGAGCGAACCCAGAATGGGCAGCATCAAATTGAACAACTCGGCCTGTGACGAGATTTTGCATTTTCGATACAATTGCTTGCGAAACACTTTGACCGTCTGAAAGCTGATCCCCAGCTTCAGCCCGATTGAAACCGAGGAATGCCCCTGCAAAACAAGCATGGCGACCTCGGCCTGTCTGGGGCTCAGGGCGATACCGTGCGCACGCTTGGTGGCGTTGATCAGGCTGGTGACAAAATTGCCGGCCGCAATTTCACCGCCCGATGTCAGATCCTGCCAATGGGCCGTTGCCAACGCATCGACCAGCGGCGCAATCCGGTTGGCATTGGCCAGTTCCCGGGCACTGAAACGCCGGTTGGACATGCTGTCGCGCCCAAGGCAGATATGTAGCGAAATGCCCGCCACCGGATAGGACACAAAGACAACTTCATCCACCAGCGTCGTGTTGCCGTAATATTCCAGATAATATTGGTTTCTGCGAAATTTGTCGGGGGCGATATCGCTGAGCCGGTAGACCCCGGCGGGCGATTTTTTCAAATGCAGATCATAGAACGGATCCAACAGATAGGCCCCGGCCAGGTAAATCTGATCAATGTTTTCGTGGACCTTGGGCTGGCGACTTTGAAACATCATCGGCACCGGCGACTGGTTGGGAAAGTAGGCCAGGATTGTAATGTTATCATAGGGCAGGCAGGCCCAGAGCCAGGTATTCAGGTGGCTCGAAAATCCGTCACTGCCAAGGCTGGCGATGGCCGCGGCCAGTAAGGATTCCAGAGTATCTGTGGAATTCTTCATGGATACCTCTTTGGGGTTATATACCCCCCTTTTGAATAATAGTACGATTAACTAGCTAATCCAAGGGGTACTTGGTTGGCGCTCAGGGGGCGAATACACATGACCGATGTTGCCGTTGACGTACTAAACATGACCAAGCGTTACGGCGAATTTGTCGCCCTCAGGAATGTGTCGCTTAGTATTCGGGACAACGAATTTTTTACGCTGCTCGGCCCGTCGGGCTGCGGCAAAACCACGCTGTTGCGCACCATCGCCGGGTTTGAAGAAATCTCGGAAGGCGCGATCAAGCTATATGGCGATGACATTGCCGATCTGCCGCCAAACAAGCGCCCGGTGAACACCGTGTTTCAGCAATACGCGCTTTTCCCGCATATGGATGTGACCACCAATGTGATGTTTGGGCTGTTGCAACTGGGTCAGGATAAATCGGCGGCGCGCGCCCGCGCCAATGAAGTTCTGGAAATGGTGCAGTTGACCGATTTTGCCGACCGGTTGCCGTCGCAGCTTTCGGGTGGACAACAGCAACGTGTGGCACTGGCCCGTGCATTGGCACCCAAGCCCAAAGTGTTGTTGCTGGATGAACCGCTTTCAGCGCTGGACCTTAAATTGCGCCAGGCCGTGCGCCGGGAATTGCAACAAATTCAAAAAGATACCGGCATTACATTTGTTTTTGTCACCCATGATCAGGAAGAAGCCCTGACCATGTCAGACCGGATCGCGGTGATCGCTGATGGCCGGGTGCAGCAGGTTGGATCGGCACGCGAGATTTATGAAGCACCACTGAACAAATTCGTTGCCGATTTCATTGGCGAAACCAACCTGATTGATGTGGTGGTGTCCGATGTGGCGGGCGATATGGCCGCCTGCGCCCTGCCGGGTGGGGTAAAGTTCACCTGTCCGGCGGCAGGTGGTGCGATTGCCGGTAACGGCCACCTGTCTGTGCGCCCGGAACGGGTTTCGCTGACCAAGGTCGGGGACGGTTTGTTGCAAGGCGTGGCGACGCGCCAGACCTATCTTGGCACCGACATGCATGTGGATGTCAGGCTGGAGGATGGTGAAATAGTCACCGTAAGGCTGCAAAATTCCGAAGGCACCCTTATCCCCGAAACAGGTGAGGCCGTTGGCCTTAATTTTGAGGCAGGTGCCGCGCGCCTGTTGGTGGACTGATGGCGGGCGGATTGGCAAAAACCAGCACCTCAAACACCAGCACCTATGCGGGGTTGGGCCCGCTTTTGATGCTGCCTTCCTGGGTGATGATCGGGTTTTTCCTGGTGCTGCCGGTTGGCATGATGCTGATCTATTCGTTCCTGACCAAGGAATTTCGCGGCGGCGTGGTCTGGGAATTTTCGCTGGCCGCCTATGATCAGTTCTTCTTTGATCGCGGGCTGTTTGGCGACGATCCACCGGTGATCGAATGGACTTATATTACGATTTTCTGGCGCTCAATCTGGCAGGCCGGGTTAGCCACGATTTTCTGTCTGATCATCGGCTTTCCCACCGCGTGGTTCATCGCCACCCGCACCGGTCCGAACAAATCGATCTGGCTTTTCCTGATCACCATCCCCTATTGGGTCAACCTGCTGATCCGCACAATTTCGATGAAATTTCTGATCCGCGACACCGGGCCAATGAATGAATTTTTGCTCTGGCTTGGGGTGATTGCCGAGCCGATCCACATCATCAACACAAATTTCGCCGTGCAGCTGGGGCTGTTTTATTCCTACCTGCCGTTCATGGTGTTGCCGATCTATGCCAGCGTGGAACGCTACAATTTTTCCTTCTCTGAAGCGGCCGCCGACCTTTACGCCAGCCGCACTGCAACCCTGCGCCATGTGATCCTGCCATTCGTCAAACCCGGCATCATCGCCGGTTGCATTCTGGTTTTCGTGCCTTCGCTTGGGGCATTTCTGGCGCCGGACCTTTTGGGCGGCGCCAAGAATTTCATGATCGGTAGCCTGATTGAAGAACAGTTCAAGGGCAACGCCGGCAACTGGCCGTTTGGTGCGGCGGTGTCGATGATCCTGTTGTCGATGGTTCTGGTGGTGCTGACCTACTACGCCCGCCAGCAAACCAGAGAAGGGGCGCGCTGATGGCCAATAAACTTGATCTTCGACGGTTCCCCGGTTTTTTGCCGCTGACCTATCTGTGTCTGTTCATGCTTTATGCGCCCTTGATCATCGTCATGGT
>VAPL010483730.1_pt1 | contig 21135 bp, 21 predicted proteins | sample 3395061 | NCBI WGS metagenome assembly VAPL01 (sample SAMN08290444, study PRJNA428436) | hydrothermal vent metagenome | isolation source: Deep-sea hydrothermal vent chimney 2 | place: Pacific Ocean: Juan De Fuca Ridge | depth 2182 m m | reverse complement strand
TCTGCGTAATAATATTTTTTATCTATTTCTATCTCTTTATTAAATACTGACAACTCTTTTGAGGATATATTTCTATAACCATATATACGGCCAATTTCTTCTATTAAGTCTTCAGTGATAGATAAATCCAGTCTTTCAAATGGCACCGTCACGGAAAACTTTCCTTCTTCCTCTGTATACTCAAAATTAAATCTATCCAAAATCTTAGACACCTCATTTTTTGATATATCAATACCTAAAAGGCTATTTACTCCATGTGCTGAAATAGAAATTTGTCTTGCATTATTTTTCTTTGGATAAAAATCTACAAACCCCTCCAACTCTCCTCCTGCAATCTTTTTTATTAATTCAACAACTTCATTAAGAGCTATCTCTGTAAACTCTTTCGGTATGTCATTTTCAAAACGTACAGACGCATCTGTACGTAATTTTAATCTTCTTGAAGATTTTCTAGTATTAAGAGGGTCGAAATTAGCTGACTCTATTACTATGTCTTTTGTTAAACCATCAACGCGCGCCAAATCTCCCCCTTTTATACCCGCTATACCTATTACTTTATCACTGTTACCATCCACAATTAATAATGTTTCTTCATCTAAAGCATAATTTATATCATCTAATGTCTTTATTCTTTCCCCCTTTTTAGCTGTCCGTACAGATATAGAATAACTTCCACCCCCACTATCTTTCAAAAGATTGCCCATATCAAAAGCGTGCAACGGCTGACCCAGACCAAACATAATATAGTTTGTGGCATCAACAATATTATTTATAGACTTTTGTCCAATAGCTTCTAGATATTCTGTAAGCCACGCGGGAGAAGGTCCAACCTTGACTCCACGCATCACAGCCGCACTGTAACGACGACATAATTTAGAATCTTTAACGTCTACAGACAAAACTTTTGACTCAGGAAACTGTTCTGATTTTTTATACAAAGGGTCTATCTTCATCGGAACCTCAAGAAGCACTGAGAGTTCATGTGCTATACCACGATGAGAAAGACAGTCGCTTGAGCGATTGGGCAACACGTCTACATCTATAACAATATCTGACCCCACTCGTTCCACACCTTCAATCTCAAAAGCGTGAAAAGTCAAAATCTCCGTAAGAACTTCAACCTTAGGAAGGTTCTCTTCAAAATATGTTTGTAGCCAATTATAAGAAACTTTCATTATTAAAATTGATTAACGAAACGTAAATCTCCATTATGAAAGAGGCGTATATCCTCCACATCATACTTAATAGCAACCAAACGCTCTATCCCTACCCCAAAAGCGAATCCTTGATATTTATCGGGATCTATCCCAGCACTTTCAAGTACATTAGGATGAACCATCCCAGCCCCCATAAGTTCTAACCATTTTTCTCCTCTACTACTTGTGTGCAACATGTCCACTTCTACACCAGGTTCAACAAAAGGAAAATATCCAGGGCGAAAACGTATCGGTATATCTTTTTTATAAAATTCTGAGAAAAAAGTCTCAAGAACATACTTCAAGTTAGCTAATGTCACAGACGTATCAACCACAAGACCTTCTACCTGAAAAAACTGAGCTTCATGACTAGCGTCTGTAGCTTCGTTTCTATATGCTCTTCCAGGAGAAATAATACGAATAGGCGGTTTATGATTTTCCATATAACGCACCTGTACTGGGGAAGTGTGTGTGCGTAGAACCGTTTCCTTCAAGCCCTTCACAAAAAAAGTGTCTTGCAAGTCACGCGCTGGATGATCGCGTGGAACATTCAGCGCATCAAAATTATAATGCTCTGTCTCAACAATAGGGCCTTCTGCAATAGAAAAACCCATAGAGAGAAAAATTTCATTTATCTCAGTAATAGCTTGAGAAATAGGATGTATATGACCTCGTGTTTCCTCCTTCATATTACCCTACATTATAACGCTATTGTGCTTATGTACAAATAAAAAACCTAGATCTCCACCTCAAACAAACTCTGTCCATCTAATATATAAATATTATTATTTATAATACGAAATTTTGCATCACGAACAGGATATAAAGATTGAATATTTTGGGGACTTCGAGTATCGAGCTCAGTCACAAAAATACCGTCTGGCCATTCTATTATTACAAATTGATTGTCTGCAGGGAAAAAATCAAAATTACCTATATCAAAACTCTTCCCAGCTATCAAAATCTCGCGTGAACATATGTCTCTTCTGCAAAAGAAATAAGGGAAACGATCTTTGTCACCAATCCACCAAGCATGCAGACCTCTTATGTTTTTCCATAAACCAATACCCCCCAACTCCATAACAGTTGTAGTCGCGCCTTTATAAAGAATTGATGTGGTACCCACCTCAGACACGGCCTGCTCTGTCGTAGATGTTGCGTTAAAATACGCAATAAATTTACTGTACTCTGCTGAAGAAATTTCACGCCGTTTAATAGAGATGTCTTTAGGTATAGACTTTTGAGTACTAGTAGATATAAAAGTAAGATTGGGTGTCTTAGGGAGTAATAATGCTTTTCCACTTACAATGCGAGTAGGAGCTACCTCAAAATCTTTCCGCCAATCTTGATATCCATCACGATCAATTCGTACTGAATATATCCCTGGCAACAAATCTTGAACGAAAAAATTCTTTTGAAATAAAAAACCAGAACCTTTAAACTTGCTGTCAAGATAAAAAGAAGCTCCAGATATAGGTATTTCAACATAAATTCCACCAGTTTTAATTATCTTAAAATCATTTGAAAGTCTGTACCCAGACGCATACATTACAATCAAAGGAACGGTTATAAAGAAAGAAATTGTTAGTAGCAGTAAATATAATCTACGTTTTTTTAATGATAGGACTTCCATATATTATAGTGCGTGTTGCGGTGAAGAATATTCAATTTGCTGATTTTTATTATCTTCTATCTTTTCAAGAGACTGATTGGCTTTTTTAGGAGTAACCCAAAAACCCAAATGCCGCCCAAAAGCTAATCTGGTTTGCGATTCAAGCCCAGGAATTGCACTAAATATCACCATAGTAAATGGCACTAATATCCACTGAAGAATCTGAGAAACTACCTTCGTTTTTGCTATATTAGAGGGACGAGTTGGTAAAAGAGATAAAGAAACAGCAGCAGAAACAATGAGTCCAAACATTGCAAATGTTAAGACTGTACGTGCGGCAATCGGCATGTTATACGAAAGTACTGTCACTTGAAATGCCCTGTCTCCAAGAATTATAGGCAACCAACCCAGCAAAAGAAGGATGAGTGGATGAGTGGCTAGAGACCAGAACCCTTCTACTTGTACGAACACAGCTCGCAAACGTTTTTTTAACGGAATACTGTGTGCATACATGCTTTGAAAAATGATATAGGGAACATTCTCTACCCCCCAAGTCCAGCGCCTGTGTTGACGATAGATATTAAACATCGTCCTCCAAAAAGAAATTGTGTAATTGGCATCCATAGAAATAGGATACGCCATTGGTATGACTCTATGCCTACCTCCACTTTTAAAGAACAGATTCCAAAAAATACGTGAATCTTCAGAAACCATATTTCGCTGCCAATAATTAACTCTACGCAAAGCTAAAAGACTGACAGAGTGGGAGGAAAAGGTTGCTAATTTTTCTGGCCTCTCTTGCTGAATCATCTGCCAAAAAGAACTTGAAACAGCTACTACCCTAGCAAGAGCTGGTGCTGTCCAAATATTATTATTATACAAAGGAACTGGTTGGTAAGATACATAATATGGGTCTTCCGATGTTAAAAAATACCAAGTAAGACATTGAAAATACTTTGGATAGACGATAGAATCTACATCAAATGCTGAGACGATAACATTTTCATAAGGAATATTTTGGCTATCCAACAACCTCCTTTGAGCTTCTTCCGTAGCGTAAGAAATATTTGACCCCTTACCAGACATCTCTCCAGGTACTCCATTTGGATGCACAGTAACAACCATTCCTCCAAAAACACCCTTGTACTGAGTCATTAAGGTATTGGCTATGTCCAAAGCGCCACTCCCTGCCCTTTCTTCAGCAGCAAGAACAACTAGTATTTTCTTTTTATCTCCATTAGTTTTGGATAAAGCTTCAATACTAGCTTCAACGGTCTCAAGAGTTTCTTTGTAGTAAGGAAGAACTACTAAATGCCTCAAATGCTCATGTCGGAGGTTCGAAATGCGTTCCGCCCAATCAAGTTTCATATTATGAAGTAAGCGCTTCCAATTATGCCTAAGATGTACAGATAGATAGACCGTTTTCAAAAGCCAGTAAAGAGCAAAGGCGATTATAAGATATGCCGCTAACACTGATGCATAAAGAGAGAGTAAAACAACACCTAACAAAGTACCCCACGAAAGAGTGGCGGGAAGGATTTCTAGAAGCCTATATAGCACATAATTCCACCCCGACAAGTCAGAAGCTCTTCCAATATGTAAAGGTATTTCAGTGTTTTTTGACATTGTTGTGCTTCAGTATGACATAAACACGATGTTTTTTCTAGCTTCAATCAAATGCAAAAAATTCCTATTTTTCTTATAGAGGAAGGACATTGTTCTCTCAAAACTTTATTAAAAAATCATTAAACTTATGGAAACATATTTTTTTAATCTGTTATACTAACTAATAATATGGTGCAAAAAATTAAATTCCCTGATGGATTCCTGTGGGGCTCAGCTACCTCGGCACACCAAGTAGAGGGAAATACTTATAATGACTGGAGTGAGTGGGAAAAAGAAAATGCGCAACTGCTAGCTAGTAAGGCACAAATACGATGGGAAAGATGGCAACAAAAAAAATTCCCTGAAATGTTTGATCCAGAAAACTATGTATCTGGAAAAGCGGCTGACCACTACAACCTATTTGAAAAAGATTTCGATATAGCGCAATCTCTTGGACATAACGCACATCGCCTATCTTTTGAATGGTCTCGAATCGAACCTAAGAAAGGAGAGTTTGATGAAAAAGAAATTGAACACTATAGAAAAGTTTTAAAGGCGCTCCATGTGCGGGGCATGACACCTTTTGTGACACTGTGGCATTGGACCAACCCTGTATGGATATCTCAAAACGGTGGTTGGGAAAATAAAGAAACTGTTGATAGTTTTATTAAGTATGTCAAAAAAATTACGGAAAGTTTTACTGCTGAAGAAATTTCCATGTGGATGCCACTAAATGAGCCTGGTACTTTCATTGGTATGAGTTATGTACAGGGAGCATTTCCTCCAAATGCAAAAAATCTTTTCCGCGCTAATCGAGCATTTAAAAATTTAATGAAAGCCTATCGAGAAGCCTATAAAATTATTCATGCTAGTCACAAAAATGCACAAGTGGGAATATCCCATTACGCAGTATTTATGGAACCCTACAAAAATAAAATCGTCAACAAATTAATAGTCCCGATCTTGGAATATTTTCGTAATTGGCGTTTCTTAAATTCAGTAAATGATTGCAACGATTTTATTGGCATCCAGTTCTATCACCGTGACAATATAGATTTATCTCTAGATGGAAGTGGTAAATGGGGACTTATAAACTCCAAAGATCAACACCTATGGATAAATGATTTAAACTGGGACATGTGCCCCAGTGGTTTATACCCAATACTCATACGAGCCGCAAAATACAATAAACCAATCTACATAACGGAAAACGGACTACCTGATAGAGACGACCAAAATCGCTCGCTCTTTATCAAGCAAAATCTTTTCTGGATACACAAAGCTATAAAAGAGGGTGTGTTAATAAAGGGCTATTTCTACTGGTCTTTACTTGATAACTTTGAATGGGATAAAGGTTTTTGGCCACGTTTTGGTCTAGTGGCTATCAACTATAAATCACTTGAACGCAAAATACGCCCTTCAGCCTATGAATACGCAAGCATTTGTAAGACAAATACGCTAGAATTGTAATAAGTAAGGTTTCTAAGCTTATGCAGTAAAACAAAATAGACGTACAAGACCATACTTATTCAGGCCAAACGAAAAGTTATAAGAAAATAATTAGGTAGATGTAGATAATGAACACTTGGATTCTATTAGTCGTAATTGCGCAGTTTTTATACGCAATAGTAGCAATTATAGATAAATATATAGTATCTTCGCACTCTGCCCCACGACCTTTTGTCTATGCATTTTATGTGACAGCACTTTCAGCCTTTTCTGGGGTGATCTTCTTTTTTGAAGGTATCCAGATACCACTTGAGGGGGTCGCTATTCCATCTTTTCAAAATATATCTTCGCTTTCATTACTAGTTGCCACAGTCTCACTTACTGCAGGTATAGCCTTTTTCAGCGCTTTAGTCACTTTATTCTCAGCACTTAAACGAGCAGCCGCTTCAGATGTAATACCTGTGGTGGGAGCTTCCTCTGCTATCGTAACATTCATTTTAAGCTCATTTTTTTTAGGAGCTAAACTTACTCCAAATTTCTTTATAGGATTTTCTGTATTAGTAATAGGCACGATTTTGCTTTCACGATTTAGGACTGGAAACAAAGCTGTTCTTTTTTCTATAATATCTGGAATATTATTTGCAACTCATTTTATATTACTTAAATTTCTATTTGAACAGACAAATTTTGATAATGCTTTCTTTTGGTCTAGGTTGGGTATAGCAGCGACAGCCTTCCTTGTTCTGTTGATTCCATTTATTCAAAGACGTTTTAAACTACATTTACACAACGCAAAAAAACACAGTAAAACTGGAATTATTATTCTTAGCAATAAGATACTTGCAGGCATAGCCAGCTTAATACTACTTAAAGCAATAGATCTTGGTGATGTCTCTATAGTACAGGCTTTGGGGGGACTTCAGTTTGCATTTCTACTAATTTTTTCTGCATTTATCGGACATACCTTACCACAAATCTGTGGGGAGCATTGTTCAAAGGAAAACCTTTTTAGTAAAGCTGGAGCTGTTGCTATTATTATAATAGGATTTGCTATTTTATTTCTCTGAGATTTACTATGCTGAAAAAAATCAGAAACTGGATATTTGTAGTAATAGGACTGATAGCGTCTCTTTTTCTTTTATATAATATTCTGTCTAGAACTCCTGAACCTGATCAAATAAACTATGGAGCTTCCTTTAACACCCCCTACGCAAGAGAGCTGGGACTAGATTGGAAAAAAGTATACTTAGCTATGCTGGACGACCTTAATGTAAAAAAAGTTCGACTGGCCGCACAATGGAACTTAGTAGAAAAGAATCGTGAAGAATTTAACTTTGAAGAGCTCGACTTCCAACTCAAAGAAGCGCAGAAAAGGAATGTGAAGGTTATATTTGCAGTTGGCAGACGTCTTCCTAGATGGCCTGAATGCCACACTCCAGAGTGGGCACAATCCATACCATGGAAAGATCAGAAAAAAGAAATCCGTGAATATATTACAAAAACAGTTACTAGATACAAAGGATACAAAAACATCGTCTACTGGCAGGTAGAAAACGAACCATTTCTCAGTGCATTTGCTAAGGAGTATTGTGGCGAGCTAGATGTGCCTTTTCTTGATGAGGAAATCTCTCTTGTTAGGTCACTTGACCCAACACGACCTATTCTTATAACAGACAGCGGAAATTTAGGGACTTGGCGCAATGCATATAAGCGTGGAGATATCTTTGGAACCAGTGTGTATGTATACTTTTGGAACCCAGACATAGGCGCCTTCCGTACATTATTACCCTCCTCATCTTACCGAGTTAAAGAAAATATTATGAGTATCTTTTACGGAGCAAAACCCACCATTCTAATAGAGCTCTCTGCAGAACCATGGCTTTTAAAACCAATCACTGAAACGCCTGTCTCCTTACAATTAAAACGCATGGACCTTAAAAAATTCAAAGAGATAATAAAATATGCAAAAGATACCCATCTATCACAACAATATCTATGGGGTGTCGAATGGTGGTACTGGCTCAAAGAACGCGGTAACGATACTATGTGGAATTATGCCAAAACACTCTATAACAAATAAGCTAAAGTAAAATCTAAGAATAACCTTTCTGTTACATTCAATATATAAAATCTCTACATACTCACTACTTTGAGCCGGAGAGAGGACTCGAACCCCCGACCTATCGCTTACAAAGCGACTGCTCTACCAACTGAGCTACTCCGGCATGTTGCTTAATATACGTTGCTCACAATAATATCACAAGTCTATTGCGATACAAAAACTCTTTATATTACTATCTAATCAGAAGAAATGTCCTTCTTTTTCTCACTTGAAATCTCTTTTAAAAACAAAGAGGCAGATCCTTTTTCGTGATTAACATCCCCTTTCCCTTTTATCATATTAAGAAACTTCAAAAGCTTCTTTTCAGTAAGACGAACAATATAAAGAACTGTTTCGCTAATCCAACATATAAAAATATGTAATGTACGTGCTAAAACGGACTTACTTATACCAGGAATAGCTAGGAGCGAAAATGAAATATCCTCCACTTTTTGATCTACAAATGTGCGAACATGACGGTAAAAGAAAAATCTTCCACGCATCTCAAAAAACTTAAACAAAAACAATGCGAACAAGAGGAAAAGGGAGGTTCCAAAAGAAATAATAGCTATCATAGAATATGATTAATATATCAACCCTTAATTGAAAAACGAACAAACTCAGTTATTTCAATTTTTTCTCCAAATTTTTGCGTCGCCTCTTCAATTAAATCTTTTATAGTTTTTTCCGGCTCCTTAATAAAAGACTGTTCAAGCAAAACCATATCTCTATAATACGAATCCATTTTACCATCGACAATTTTTTGACGTACTTCCTCCGGTTTGCCTTTTGACTCATCTTCAAACACAGCCAGTGCTGCACTAGTTTTCGCCGGATCAACACCAGCTCGATCTGTTGATGTAGGGTTTGTTGCTGCTGTATGCATAGCTATGTCTCGTGCAAGAGTGACAAACTCTTCATTCTTTGAAACAAAGTCTGTCTCACATGACAACTCAACCATTGAACCAATAGTGTTATTTGTATGAATATATGCCTGAACCACCCCTGCACCAAGACTTCTTCCAGATTTTTTTTCAGCAACTTTTGTTGCGTTCTTTCTAAGCATCACTATCGCCTTCTCTATGTCTCCGCCCACTTCTTCAAGCGCTTTTTTACATTGCATAATAGAAATACCAGTTCTGTCACGAAGTTTTTTTACAGTCTCAATTGAAATCATAATAGATTTTTGATAAAAAATTATACCAAGGGTATCCTAAATTAAAATTAGTTATTACCACCATCTGCACCAACACCATTTTCCTCCTCACCAGTAGTTACTGCCTTAGAAAGTCCTCGTTTGTAAGCTTCTACGATCTTGTCAGCAAAAAGAGTTATACTTTTTATTGCCATATCATTACCAACTATAGGATATGCAACAGAAGAAACATCACAATCCGAGTTCATTAAAGCTACAACAGGAATCCCAGCTAAGCGCGCTTCGCTTACAGCAAGTTTCTCTCTTTGTGTATCTATTACAAACATCGCATGTGGAAGCTCTTTCATAGAAATTAATCCGCCGAAATACCTTTTGAGATCTTCCATCTCACGACTAAACAATAGTATCTCCATCTTCGTATACTTACCCTCAAACTCTCCTTTATCTTTCTTGTCAATAAGTTCCTCCAGTCGATTAATTCGTTTTCGAATTTCTGAAAAATTTGTAATTGTTCCGCCTATCCATCTACCAGCCACAAACGGCATTTCAATTTGTTCTGCCGCACTAGAAACAATACTTTGTGCTTCGTTTTTACCTCCTACAAATAAAATCTGTTTCTTTTCTTCACCCAACTTCTCAACAAAAATAGATGCTTTTTCTAGAAGTTCTGATACTTTCTCAAGATCAAAAAGCTCTACCTTGTTCTTTACACCAAAAATGTATGGGGTAACAGAAGGATGACGTCGACGACGAGTATATCCAAAATGAGCTCCTGCTTTAAAGAGATCGTCCAACAGAGCCGATATATCCTTATTTTTTGTTATTAAGTTTTTTTCCATATTAAAGTAAATATGTCACCAACTCTAACAAGAAAATGGTCGCTATGCAACTGATTATTTTTCTACTGCACACTCATCAGAATATGCAGAAAGAGCCTCTAAAATTTGTCCTATATTGCCAGCAAAAATACTTTCAACATTGTGCCAAGACTCTTTGATACGATGGTCAGTCACTCGATCTTGTAAAATGTTATATGTTCTGATTTTCTCTGAACGATCCCCTGTTCCTATCTGCTTCTTACGCTGAGATGACAACTTTTGAGCAGCTTCTAATTCTCTTTTTTCTTCTAGGCGAGCAGTCACGATCTGCATCGCTTTTTCACGGTTCTTTTGCTGGCTACGCTCTGAGGTACATCTCACACTTATTCCTGTAGGAATATGGATAATACGTACAGCGGTTTCTACTTTATTTACATTTTGTCCGCCTTTCCCCCCTGATCTAGAAAACTCAGTCTCGAGCTCAGTAGGTTTTATTTCCACAATAAGATTTTTACGAATTGGCAAAATCGCAACAGAAGCTGTTGAAGTATGAACCCTCCCCATTTTTTCAGTGGCAGGGACCCTTTGTATCCGATGGACCCCTGTCTCAAAACGCAACTGTTCATAAACCCCTTCTCCCTTAAACTCTATGGAAGCTTCTTTGTAGCCATCAGTGGAATTCTTAGATTCATCTAAAATTCTGTACTGCCATCCACTAGCTTCCGCATAACGCTCATACATCTCAGCCAGTTCACGCGCAAATAATGCAGCTTCGTCACCTCCAGCACCTGCCCGCACCTCAAGTATTAACTCATTAGGAAATTTTTCTTCTTCCTCATCTTTCTTCACAATACTTCTCATCTGTTCAACAAGGACATCTTTCTGTTTTCTAAGACTTACTAACTCTTCTTCTACAAGAGGCTTAAGTTGAGGATCTTTTTGAGCCATTGCAAGAGTTCTCTCCTCCTCTACAGACAATCTCTCATACTCCCCAGCTAAAAAACTAGTTTTGTTATTCTTTTTATATCCTTCCAGATCAACCTTGCTCATATATATTTACAAACAAAACCAATGTAACAGAGGTACACATTGATAATTTTGTTAATCTAAATTAGTTATTTTTTTGTATCCTCCTTTACGGCTGATGTCTTTTTTAATGTCTTTGTTACGCGCGCAGCAGTACGAGCCTTAAATTTCTCAACACGCCCAGCGGTATCAATAACCTTTTCATTTCCAGTATAGAAAGGATGACATTTACTACACACCTCAACCTCTACGGATTCTTTTGTAGAACCAATACTAAAAGTATTACCACACGCACATGTAGTAGTCGCTTCTGTGTAGTATTTTGGATGGATGTCTGTTTTCATACTCAAAAACTATAACATACACACCAAATATTAACAAATACCAAACAAATATCTATGTAAACACACAAACATTATTCTCCACTACACTAAGAGAATGAAACTTGAGGGCTATATTAAAAATTCAGTAAGAAAAATTATTCCCCAAGTAAAATATTAATTTGTCTCTAAAATATCTATCTGCTGTTGGAATTCTTCAGCATAACCCATCACTCGATCTCCATACGCGGCAAATGCTGGGTTTTCTGCATTTGACCAACCTGCAAAATATCTAAGAGCCGCTAAGCGCTCTGAATAACGAGTACCTTTGTCGGCGCCGTTATCTTTCAACAAAAGAGCCGAAGCAAAAAATGCAGTACGCGGATCCCATGGATTAGGCGGGTTTTGTCCTGTCACTGCAGATATTCTCTTTTTATACAACATCCACGTAGAAGGAATAAACTGAGCTGGCCCCATAGCTCCGCCATAACCAATAGACTGCGGGCACGACACTGGCTGTGATGAAGGTCTAATGCCTAGTTCAGCAACGATCACCATAAAAGGATCCACGTCACGAGACGCCTTCATCACTTTTGCAAAAGAAGTACCTGTATTTTTACCAACTCCATTTCCTTTATTTGGAGAATTAGTCAACAGGCACTGTCCTATATTTCTACCAAGATCAGATTCATTTTTAAGAATACCCAACAAAAAAGCTGGTCTTACTCCAGTTCCACGAGATGCCGCTAATGCATAATCATAAGCTTGCCCAAAAGATATATCTGCTGAATCTCGCAAGGTGAAGAGTTCAGCGCGAATTTCTGCTACCGTTTTTTCTTTTGAGGCAATGATACCTTGATATGTACTTTCTTGACCTTTTGTTATACGTAAAATACGTCGTCTTTCTTTTTCTGCTTTTTCTATTTTCCCCTTTTCTAGTTTTTGCAGATTTCGCAAAGAAATTTCAGCAGAACGTTTACCCTCCAACGAAAGTTTTTCAACCTGGGTATCATCTTTTGTTAAAGCAATTTCACCAAAAGACTTCTTTAGCTCTCCTTTGATAACAGTAAAAGTGTCCAGATCTTCAAAAAAATCAGAGAGACGCTGACTAGACAAGATAACTTCTACTAAAGAAAAACCATCTATCTGATGAGCTTTACGTATTAACTGCGCCAACGACTCTTTCTCACGAATAAGTTTTTCATCTAAAGAGTTTATAGTACCTATTCTGGTATCAATTTGTCCGTTAAGACGTTGGACCTCAATTTCTCTAGCACGTATAGATAACTGGGCTTTCTTAATCTCAGCATTTAAAATAGCAACGTCTCTTTCAATAGAAACTCGTTCCTTACGTTTACCTACGAGGAGTTTTGATTGTGCACGTATTTCTGCTTCTAATTTCTCAAGCTCACCCTTAAGTTGCGCTCTGCGAGAAGCAATATTTTTATTAGTTACCTCCGCATGTGCAAAATTAAAAACTTCTTGATGAAAAAAAGTCAGTGTACTGATCACCAGAACAAATATATATATAAAATTCTTTTGAGCTAATTTCATACAGCCACCTCAGTATAACCCAGGCCATCTGCTTCTTACCACTGATTTATTCCTCACCTAATACTTAAATTTTAAAAAGCCACCTTACACAGCAAAAGATTAAACCTTCCGTTTCTACTTCCCTTCATTTGTAGAATCTTCTGCAGTCTCTTCAGAATCGTTTTCTTTTCCTTTCTTCTCCACCTCAATAGATTCGAGATCTGGGTCTTCTACAGTTTCTTCAATTTCTTCTTCTTTCGCTGGAGCTGCTAATACCACCACCTCATCTATCCCAGTAAGCATCGTCACCTCACTTGGCAATATAATATCTTTTGCATGAACCTGTGCGTCAAAATCAACTAATCCTGATATATCTACCGTAATCTCATGCGGTAAATCTTTTGGCATAACCTCAACTGAAATTTCGTGGAGCACTTTAACCAACATCCCTCCAAGATCCTTAACAGCTGGAGCTTCCCCAACAAAAACGATTGGTACATTAACTTCAATCTTTTTTCCTTTTTCTATTACATAAAAATCTACATGACGAACGCCCCCTGTTATAGGATCTCGGTCAACATCTTGTATTAGCACCTCCTTTGGTTCTCCAATACCCGTCAAACTGATAACCGAAGATTCTCCAACTTGTTTCCATACATTTAAAAAGTCTTTATCAGATAAACTGATTGGAGTTGATGATTCTTTCGGCCCATAAAAAACAGCGGGAATCAAGCCTCCTTCCCGACGTTTTGACGCCTTACCAATTTTATCTCTTTTTTCTATAACTAGATCCAACATGAAGGACATTATACTAATAAAGCATTAAAAATCAACTCTGTTTTTCTATCAATATATCTACAACAAATTACTCTGATATAAACCAAAGAAAAAACATCGAAAATTTTATCCTATTAAAATTTTCAACAATACCCCTCTAGCAATAATAAATACTAGAGAATAGATACCAAGGCCTCCAAAAACCGCCCCTAACTAGCATCAAAGATATGCCAAAGGCGGACTTCGACCTCTTTTTCGACCTCTTTTTTCCACTAACTAACCATGTCGAAGTCCGCCTTTGACATAGGTTGGGAGGTTTGGGGATTTGGAAGTCAAATAAATGTCAAATAAATAATGTAAGTTTCTAATTACGAAACTACGTTCGGAGGAGTGCCTCCTTCAAGAAAAGCGATCATATTTTGCGCTGCAATGTTAGACATGGCTCCTCGAGTACCCTCTGTAGCAGAAGCAATATGTGGAGTAATTACCACATTCTGAAGTTCAGATAATCCTGGGGCTAAATCAGGCTCGTTTTCATATACATCCAACGCGGCACCTTTTATCTTTTCATTTTTCAATACATCTACTAATGCGCTTTCTTCTATCACAGGACCTCGAGAAGTATTGATGAGATATGCTGAAGACTTCATATAACTTAACTGTTCTGCGTCTACCAAATGATGAGTAGACTCAAGAAGAGGAACGTGTACTGTCACAACATCTGCTTCTTTCATTACGCTGGAAACACTGTCGTGGTAAACAGCCCCATGCTCTTCCTCAAATTTCTCGTTTTGTTTAACGTCATAATAAATAATTGACATACCAAGTCCTTTTGAGCATATATGCGCAACTCGTGAACCTATACGTCCAGCACCCAAAACACCTAAAGTTTTACCTTTTAAATCAGTCCCCAGTAATAACATAGGTGCCCATCCTTTATATTTTTCTGCGCGCACAAACCGATCCCCCTCAACAATCCTTGATGTTATAGAGAGTATCATAGACACAGTATGCTCAGCTACGGTATCCGTAAGAACTCCAGGAGTGTTAGTAATAGTAACGCCTCTTTTTTTTGCAGCCTCAATGTCTATATTGTTAAAACCTACAGCATAATTAGAAAAAATCTTTGCTGATGGAACAGCATCATACACTTCTCCATCAATAGTATCTGTTAAAAGAGGGATGACTCCATCATATGGTTTTGCCCTAAGGGCATCTAAGAGCTCTTCTCGTGATAAAACTCCATCTTTTTCGCTGACATCTACTTCGTATCCCTTATCCTTAAGCATAGCTATTCCAGATTCAGGAATACGACGTGTAATATAAATTTTCTTTGACATATTTTAATATAATAAACAATAATTAAAATTAATAACTACGGGAGGAAGCCTATCTACAAATCGCTAAAAAGCCTTAAGCGACCTTCAACCACACTCTTAACATTTTCAAGTCCTTTTTTCATAAAACGATAAGGGGCTATCTCATCTTTATTTTCATAAAGAGCTTCTTCAATACCTTTTCGATACGCAAGACGAATTTCTGTATTAATATGAATCACTGATATTCCTGATTTTATTGCCTCAACAAAACCGGTGTCCTCAATTCCAGAACCACCGTGCAACACCATGGGTATCCCACCAGCTTCTCGCAATTCTTTAATACGTTGCGGACTAATATTTGGATTTTTTCCACCCCTTAAAACCCCATGCAAATTTCCAACAGCAGGAGCTATTAAATCAACTCCTGTTTCTCTCACAAAAAACTTAAGATCTTCTGGTTTTGTCATCATATCTTCTGTCACCTCTGCCCCTTCTGGAATCTCATCTAACATTTTTGATGACATTCCTATGTTGCCAAGCTCTGCTTCCACCAAAACATCTCGCCCACTCTCTCGCGAATACTTCACACACTGTTTTGTAATAGCTATATTTTCTTCATGAGAAACCTTGTTCCCATCAAAAATTACTGCATCATATCCAGCATCAACGGCCTCTTTAACACGTTCAAACGAATATGTATGATCAGCATTAAGATATATTGGATAATCATATTCCTCTCTAATACTCTTTACCAAAGCAGCCGCCTGACACACCCCGATAAAATCACGCTCGCCTTCTGAAGTACCAATGATAATAGGCACTTTCAGCTCACGAGCCGCGCTGAATATCGCCCAAAGCTGTTCAGAGTCAGAAATATTGAAATGCCCTATGGCAATTTTATTTTCATCAGCGTCTTTTATTATCTCTCTTAACGTTTTCATACCTCTGTAATTGTACCATTCTCTGCGAGAGAATATGTGGACAATAAACACCTGTGGATAGAGTAAACAACACATCTTGGTATACTAAAATGTATATGAAAAAATTAGATTTTGTTGCAGTTGGTGATATCGTTACTGATGCTTTTATACAACTCCAAGACGCTCATGTTAATTGCAGTCTCAATAAAGAAAATTGCCAGCTGTGTATGGATTTTGGATCAAAGATTCCATATGAATCTGTCACCGTAGTACCTGCAGTCGGGAACAGCCCCAATGCTGCAGTTTCTGCGCATAGACTTGGATTAAACTCCGCAATGGTCACAAACATAGGTGACGACAAAAATGGAGTTGAGATACTTGAACAAATAAAAAAAGAAGGTATAGATACTCAATTCGTGTCTATCGAAAAAGGTAAGAAATCAAACTATCATTATGTTTTGCTTTATGAAGCAGAACGTACAATCTTAATCAAGCATTATGATTATGATTACAATCTACCGAAATTTGAAACCCCTCCCAAGTGGATGTACTTTTCTTCTGTCGGAGAAAACTCTCTTCCCTATCATCAAGAGATCGCTGATTATGTGAAAAATAATCCAGAGGTAAACCTAGCTTTCCAACCAGGAACATTCCAAATTAAACTCGGCGCCAAGATTCTAAAAAATATTTATGAAGTTACCGCTCTTTTCTTCTGCAACAAACAAGAAGCTCAATCAATTCTAAATAATGATTCAGAAGATATTAAAGATCTTTTGAAAGGAATGCGCGCGCTTGGACCAAAGACAATAATTATTACCGATGGCCCGCAAGGGGCATACTCTTATGATGGAACTGAGATATGGAAAATGCCAATGTATCCTGACCCAGCTCCACCCATAGACAGAACAGGAGCTGGAGACTCTTTTTCTTCAACTGTAACTTCTATGCTCGCTCTTGATATGTCACTACCTGAAGCTCTTTCTCGCGGTCCTATTAACTCAATGCAGGTAGTTCAACACATAGGCGCTCAAAAAGGTCTTTTGACTAAAGAAAATCTGGAAGAATACCTCAAGAAAGCCCCTGAAGATTACAAACCTACCCGAATGTAAAATTCACTACTTCTGTAATATTTTTTTGGATAAAGACTTATTAAGTATGTGTGGATATCTTACTAGCTAGCAACGCCTAGCTTATGGATAATTAGACATAGATAAATGGATCATGGGTTAATATAGAACTGTTTTTGTTTAATGAAGGAGACAAAAAATGTCATCGACAAATACAATAAACAAAAAACCACCTGAGGTTGCAGAAGAACATTCCTCTAATTTGTTTGTTGAAGCTTTCACAGCCTGGAAAGTAATCAAGCTATTTTGTCTTGATTCAAAAAAGCTGGTTGAGTGTTCAAATGGCAAAGAAAATACTTTGTCTGTATATTTAAAAAAGACGCAAAAAACAAAAACTTCTTCAGCGACCCTGCCCACAGTCACTGTGTAGATTTTTTACACTTTGTTCGAACTAGAAACTCCGCTCTGCGGAGTTTCTTCATATAATTCAAAACCATCCGAAAAAAACCCAAATGCGCAAAAATTTAGATTCTAAATTACCCTTAGTTATAAAACTTTATAAAAACCTAACTCCTTTATAGATCAATAGAAAGTGCAGCTGAAATATCTCCCGACCCATCAAATTCTTCTATCTGTGACACATTTATCATAATAAGCGAAGAAGCTAGAGCAATTGATCCAAGAAAAAGAATGGCTAGATACGAATTTACATTTTGTCGTAACATATTTGCTCCTTAGTATAACATAATAATACCTCCACCCTATCAACGTACTAACTTATAACCACCCTTTCTGCCGTGTTTAGAAAGCACTATCTGCCACAGTTGATTTTTCCGAGATCTAAACGAAGCCGCTGAAGCAAGTAAATAAAATTTCCACATTCTGTAAAAATGTTCATCATAAGCACCTTTTAATTTATTCCAATTTTTATCAAAATTTAAAAACCAAGCCATAAGAGTCTTATCGTAGTCCGCTCCAAAATTATGCCAGTCTTCTATCACAAATAAATTTTCTATAGACTTACCAATTTGAGAAACTGCCGGCGTCATCCCCCCAGGGAATATATACTTACTCATCCAAGGATCGCCAACATACGAAGTTTTGTTACTGCCAATCGTATGCAATAAAAACAATCCATCATCTTTTAAAAGTTTATTTACAGTTTCCATATAAACAGAATAATTTTTATACCCTACATGTTCAAACATTCCCAACGAAACAATATGATCATAAGGCCCATCTTTAATACTCCTATAATCTTGGAAACGTATTTCAACAGGAAGTCCCTTAGTAAGTTCTATCCCAAGAGCAGCTTGTTCTTTTGACACCGTAACAGCAACAACACTGGCTCCATAATGCTCAGCAGCATATTTTCCAAAACTTCCCCATCCTCCACCTATATCTAAAACTCGTTGTCCTTTTTTCAAACCAATTTTTCTACACACTAAATCAAGCTTTGCTTCCTGCGCTACTGCCAAGTTTAATGCTGAAGGATTTCCACTCCAATACCCACAAGTGTAAACCATGCGCGGATCAAGCATAGAGCGATACAGCTCATTCCCTATATCATAATGAGCTTTGCCGATATGAAAAGCTCGATTGATATTCTGAAGATTTAATATTTTTGCTTTTAAGATATGGAGTAGAAGCCCAAAAGTTATCAACTTTTCATCAAGTTGCGCCGAAAGTGCTCTGTCTACAAACTGGTCAAGATCTGGGACATCCCACCACCCGTCCATGTAAGTCTCTCCCAAAGCAAGAGTACCTCCTCCAAGGACTCGGTCATAAAAACGCTTGTCGTGCACAGTAATATCCCACAAATTATTACCATTCAGAGTGATGTTGGCAGACAAAAGCAATTTTTCTATTTTTTCTTTGCTAGTCATAATTATTCACGCAATCTCCAACTAATTTTAAATAAATACCATACCAACAAACTTAATCCTACTACAAGGAAAAAAATAAGTGCGGCTCCTACAAGTAAATTACTTTCAGAAACCCCTGTCATTGAAAAACGCATTCCATCAATAAAATAAAAAAACGGGTTAAGTATTGTGATAGTACGAATACTTTCCGGTAAAAACTCAATGGAATAAAACATACCTCCTAAAAAAGAAAGTGGCATAATAATAAAAGTATTAAGTACGTTTAACTGTTCAAATCCCTTTGCCCAAAGTCCAACTATAATACCCAGAAGAGAAAAAATCGCTGAAATCCCAAGCGCGTAAAATAAGAATAAATCAAAACGTACAAAAGTTACAACCCCAAACAAAAGTCCTATTATAAGCACACCGAGAGCTATAATAAGCGACCGGATAATGGCACTCGAAACAAAACCTATAATCATTTCTGCATAAGAAAGAGGTGCTACTAAAATTTCATCAATGGTTCTGATAAAACGACTAAAGTACACAGCATTTGAGCTTGCTATAAAAGAGGCTGTGAGTATATTCATCATTAAAATCCCGGGAAAAACAAACTCAATATAAGGTATGCCTGCTATAAACTCTATCTTTTTTCCAAGGATAAACCCAAAAATAAAAATAAACAAAAAAGCAGAAACCAGTGGAGAGACAATCGCCTGTATAGCAACACGAAAGATGCTTCGTTCTACCTCTCTTCGTACTAAAGTATACAAACCAATTAAATTTAGATTATGCATATTACCAATCTTCTCCTTTAGTTATTTTTAGATATACGTCCTCCAAACTACTCCCCCCTTTCAAAAATTCTGACTTAGCCCCCTGCGCCACGATCTTACCTTTATTTATTATGGCAATAGATTTACATAGTTTTTCAACTTCCTCCAAATAATGCGAGGTCAGAATAATAGTTTTTCCGGCAGTATTTAAATCTTCCATATATTTCCATAAATCGTGCCTCAACTCAACATCCACTCCAGCCGTTGGTTCATCAAATATAATAAGGTCTGGGTCATGAATAAGCGCACGCGCAAGCATTGCGCGACGTTTTAGTCCACCGGAAAGTTCATGGAATGGCTTATGTCTATGTTCAATAAGCCCAAACTGCTCAAGTAATTCCTCAATACGTTCTTTTCGTTTTTGCTTGGGAATACCATAATACCCTCCTATATAGTCAAGAGATTTTTCAATTTGACCAAAAAAATCAAAGTTAAATTCTTGAGGCGCAAGTCCTATTTTTTTCCGTGCTTCTCTATACTCTTCAACAACATCTATTCCGAATACTGAAATCGTACCACTGGTAATCTTAGCAATCCCAGTAACACATTGAATTGTCGTAGTCTTTCCCGCGCCATTTGACCCTAAAAAACCAAAGAAATCACCCTGCGGAACAGAGAAACTTACGCCATCAACAGCTTTAGTGCCACTATTATACTTCTTTACAAGATTTTTAATTTCAAGTGCGTTATCAGACATAATTATTACACGAGTATATCAACACACCAGAATAGAGACAACTATATTTTTTTAATTAATCCTTAGTATCTTTTTTTTAAGAACTCATTACCACAGATAGTAAGATTTGTTTTAAATAAAAATATCAAACTCTCCTCTTCAAGACAGTCTTTACCGCACCTTTAATACTCTTAACATCCATCCCATAATGCTCAATGAGTTCGTTTGGTTCTCCTGATTGTCCAAACTGATCCTGTACTCCAATAAATTCTATAGGAACTGGGTGTTGTTTTGCCAGCATCTCAGCAACAGCTCCACCCATACCACCCATTACTTGATGTTCTTCTACTGTTACAACAGCCCCCGCTTTCTTTACTGCATCAACAATAGTTTTTTCATCCATTGGTTTGATAGTATGATTGTTTATAACAATAGTTCCAACCCCCTCTTTCTCTAATTCCTTAGCAGCCATAATAGCGTTATGCACTAAAGCGCCACAAGCAACGACAACAACCTGAGGATTTTCTGACTCCCACACAACAAGAGCTTTCCCTATTTCAAAAGGAGTATCTGTTGTAGTAAAGATAGGAGTCTTTTCCCGCGCGAAGCGTAAATATATAGGCGAACCAGTACTGGCTGCTGCTAGAGTTGCCTTGCGTGCCTCTTCTACATCAGCCGGTGCCACCACGGTCATGTTTGGCTGGACTCGCATTAATGCGATGTCTTCAAGTTGTTGATGAGTAGCGCCATCAGGACCAACCGAAACACCTGCATGCATTCCACACACCTTCACTGGTACGTCATTTAGAGAAATAGTGGTTCTGATCTGCTCATTATTTCGTCCAGGTGAAAAAGCCGC
>VAPL010395828.1_pt1 | contig 21139 bp, 22 predicted proteins | sample 3395061 | NCBI WGS metagenome assembly VAPL01 (sample SAMN08290444, study PRJNA428436) | hydrothermal vent metagenome | isolation source: Deep-sea hydrothermal vent chimney 2 | place: Pacific Ocean: Juan De Fuca Ridge | depth 2182 m m | reverse complement strand
GCCGCGCATTTGCCCGGCATGATGGCCTCCAAAACTCGTATCCCGGTTATAGGTGTGCCGGTACAGTCGCACGCGCTATCAGGTGTCGACAGCCTTTATTCCATAGTGCAAATGCCCCGTGGCTTCCCGGTTGCCACGATGGCCATCGGCGCCGCGGGCGCTACCAATGCCGGCCTGATGGCAGTTGGTATACTGGCGCTACAAGACGACGTTCTGGCGACAAGGTTAGACACATGGCGCGCCGCCCTGTCGGCGTCGATCCCGGACGAGCCTGTTGATGACTGAACCCCTGGCCACCGGCGCTACAATCGGTATTCTTGGTGGTGGCCAATTGGGTCAGATGTTGTCGGTGGCGGCATCGCGACTTGGCTTCAAGGTCCACATTTTCGAGCCCGGTGCGCACCCCCCTGCCGGACAAGTTGCAGGTACTGTGACCTGCGCGCGCTATGACGATTTGGGCGCGTTGACAGCCTTCGCAGATTCCGTCGACATCATCACCTATGAATTCGAAAACATCCCCACATCCGCGCTGGACACGCTAGAGGCCATCACCCCGGTCCACCCAAATCGACGCGCATTGGCGATCAGTCAGGATCGGATCACCGAAAAGGAATTCCTACAGGGATTGGGTTTGAACGTCGCGCCTTTTGCAGCTGTCGACAATTTAGCGGAACTTGAAATCGCAATTACCAAAATCGGTATCCCTTCAATCCTGAAAACCCGGCGCTTTGGTTATGATGGCAAAGGCCAGTCCCGGATCAAGTCGCCTACCGATGCTGCTCAGGCCATGAGAGACGTAGGCGACACCCCTTCTGTTCTCGAAGGATTCATCGATTTCAGCCACGAAATTTCAATAATCGGCGCAAGGAACGCCGACGGCCAGATCGCATGTTATGACCCCGGCGAAAACGTCCACAAAGATGGCATCCTGCACACCACCACCCTGCCCGCCCACCTGTCGCCCGGGCAACGCACCGACGCGGTGCTGTTCACCGCCAACATTCTGAATGCATTGGAATATATCGGGGTGATAGGGGTTGAAATCTTCGTCACACCAAGTGGCCTTATCGTCAACGAAATTGCGCCAAGGGTACATAATTCCGGCCACTGGACCCAGAACGGCTGCACCATCGACCAGTTCGAACAACACATCCGCGCCGTTGCAGGCTGGCCCCTTGGCGACGGAAAACGCCATTCAAACGTGGAAATGCTGAACCTGATTGGCGACGATATGAATAGGGTCGCGGAACTGTCTGCTAACGCCGCCAACGCCATCCACCTCTACGGCAAAGCCGACATAAAACCGGGCAGAAAAATGGGCCACGTAAACCGCCACCTTGGCCCGGCCTCTTAAACCCTTCTTCTTGTAAATAATTTTTCTTAGGGGTGAATTTGCCGTAAAGGCAAAGAGCGCGCATACAACCCCCTGGCTCCTAATCCCAGATCGAATCCAGAACCAGCGCCCCAAAGGTCAGCGTATGATCAAACGACCCGGTTCTTAAAAACGTCTTTACTTGCGAAATCACCACCGGGTTCATCATCATAAACGTATGGGTCACTGGTAAAACGATATGATCATCCATGCCCGCAATCTTGGTGCTTTCCACCGACACTTTGCCATCATCGCTGCCCTCAATCACGTTCGAATAAACCGGGTTCACTGATCGGCTTCCGGCAATCACCCCAAGCTCAAACCATGCATATCCAAGCTGGTTCGGCAGTGCATCCACATCTGTCCCTAGTTGTTCGCCAGCGGGTCCGTTAAACCACCTGAACGCTTCCGTATCGCCAAACGCATCCACCAGCTCCGAGCCATGGTTCGGAGGGGCCATCATCACTACCCGGCCCATATCGGCGGGGCGTTGGCGTTGCAGCCATGCGCGTACCAAAATACCACCCATAGAATGGGTCACAAAATGAACTTTCCGGTCACCGCACTTGGTCACGGCAGCTGGAATGGTTTCCTCAACCAGCTCCTCAATCGGCGCTTTGGTCGAAGCATACCCGGCATTCACCACCTGATACCCTTCCGAACGCAGTGCCTGATACATCACCAGCATTGATACCTCAGAGCGCGCCAAGCCATGCAGCAACACCACGCATTCCGTGCGCGCCTGACTGGCCGCCAGCCCCGGAAACAGGGATAGAATGAGGACAAGGATTAATCTCATGCCGTTAAGATAGGCCTTCACCCGTTCCCTTGCGATACCCCCTTGAAAGAACGCCACGTCACAAGCCATAACTTGCCGATTTTATTGGGGATAATCCACTAACACCGTAGCGAAACCGCAATCCCCGCCGGCACTAGCGCAGCGGCCACAATAAACCGCCAACTCACCGGCTCACCCAAAAATACGAACCCTCCGGCCACTGCGATAACCGGCACGGTCAGTTGCGCCACCGCCGCCACCGATGCGGCCAACCGTGGCAACACGCTGTACCACAGTGCGTACCCTGCCCCGGACGTCACCGCCCTGCAAACTTGCCAAAATAAACAGAAATACTGCGCCGCTGGCCAGCCGGATCAGCGCAAACGCCGCCGGGCCCGTGCCATCCCCGACCAGCGCCATCCGGTTCAGAACAGAATCTGCCGCGAAGGCGAACAAGGCTAAAACTGTTAGCAAGATCAAACGCATGGTCAGAGCCTAGTACCAAAGCGGGCACTGTCCAACGGCCCCGGTGCTCACAACCTGGTCAGGGGCAAAATAGGCGCCCCTTTTGGCAAGTGATACCGGTTGTTTTTATGGTGATACGCCGATCTCTGGTGTACGGGACAATACGGTCAGCCACTTCGGCCCAAAACTAAGACTTATAATCTTGCTCAAACGCCTGAACGGCACATTGAATGCGCTGGATGTCGGTCAAAATTATGTCATCCGGGAGTGCTGCACAATCAAAGCTTGCAACCCCGTCGCCAGGATCACGTATAGTCGAAAAATGCACCATGGAAATCTCCCGACCGCGCGCAATCTGATCATAGAAAGACTCCACAAATCTGGGCGTAGAAATACCCTCTATTTCGGTTAATTCAGATGTTATCAGCCTTTTGAATATTGCGTCCAGACTCTTGTCCGACGCCAGCATGATCTTTCCCGGCGGGTGTAGCAGGCCCGCATAATGACTATCATTGGCATCGCGTCGGGTGAGGTATACGCGTGTTTTGTTACCGCGTTTGAAAAGTGGAATAAGCACAAAGGTTGGTGTGACAACAAGCCGGGCAACGGCCTCAAAAACAGCCTTGGGAAGAAACCCCGGCTCAAACCGGGCAAGTTGCTTTGCAACCAGTGATACATCTTCTTGTTTCACCACCGTCCCTACCTCACCGCTCACAAGGCCATACGCTAAGCTCGCGAAATCTCGCAGAGCTGATAGCCAATGGCAAGGACCACTTGGTCTCAGAACGGACATTCACTCGAATGTAAAAAGGGCCCGCCAAAGCGAGCCCCAATTAGTTTCTTAGGTGCCAGGCGTGGCTTACATCATGCCGCCCATGCCGCCCATGCCACCCATGTCGGGCATGCCGCCACCAGCGCCAGCGCCTTCTTTGGCAGGCTTGTCGGCAATCATTGCTTCGGTTGTGATCAACAGACCAGCGATTGAAGCCGCATCTTCCAGCGCTGTACGAACAACCTTGGCCGGATCAATGACACCGGCTTTGAACAGGTCGCCATATTCCTCGGTCTGAGCATTGAAACCGAAGGCCGGATCATCGCTTTCGCGAACCTTGCCAGCAACAACCGCACCGTCAACACCCGCATTTTCAGCGATCTGACGCAGCGGCGCTTCCAGCGCGCGACGAACAATACCAACGCCTGCGTCCTGGTCAGCGTTTTCACCCTTAACCTTGGCCAGTGCCTTGGCACCCTGCATCAGGGCAACACCGCCGCCAACTACAACACCTTCTTGCACGGCCGCACGGGTCGCGTTCAGGGCGTCATCAACACGGTCTTTGCGTTCCTTGACTTCGATCTCGGTCATGCCGCCAACGCGGATAACAGCAACACCGCCAGCCAGCTTGGCCACACGTTCCTGCAGTTTTTCGCGGTCGTAATCGGATGTGGTTTCTTCGATCTGCTGACGGATTTGTGTAACCCGTGCTTCGATCTCAGCCTTTTCGCCATTGCCGTCGATGACAGTTGTTTCATCTTTGGTGATGGTGATTTTCTTGGCAGTCCCCAGCATGTCCATTGTGACATTTTCCAGCTTCATACCCAGATCTTCGCTGATCACCTGACCACCGGTCAGAATTCCCAGATCCTGCAACATTGCCTTGCGACGATCGCCAAAACCAGGGGCCTTGACTGCCGCGATTTTTAAGCCGCCACGCAGCTTGTTCACAACCAAAGTCGCCAGGGCTTCACCCTCAACGTCTTCCGCAATGATCAGCAAAGGCTTACCAGACTGGATAACAGTTTCCAGCAGCGGCACCATTGGCTGCAAGCTGGACAGTTTCTTTTCGTGCAGCAAAACCAGGCAATCTTCCATTTCGGCCAGCATCTTGTCCGGGTTGGTCACAAAGTATGGTGACAGGTAACCACGGTCAAACTGCATGCCTTCGACAACTTCGGTTTCAGTGACCAGACCTTTGTTTTCCTCAACAGTGATCACACCTTCGTTGCCAACTTTCTGCATTGCGTCGGCAATCTGCTCACCAATATCGCTTTCGCCATTGGCCGAGATTGTGCCAACCTGCGCAACTTCGGCGCTGTCTTTGACTTCGCGCGAGGCTTTTTTGATGGTCTCAACAACTTTCAGTGTGGCAAGATCAATACCACGCTTCAGGTCCATTGGGTTCATACCCGCCGCAACAGACTTCATGCCTTCTTTTACGATAGCCTGAGCCAGGATCGTTGCAGTGGTTGTGCCGTCGCCGGCTTCGTCATTGGTGCGGTTGGCGACTTCTTTCACCATCTGCGCACCCATGTTTTCGAACTTGTCTTCCAGTTCGATTTCCTTGGCAACTGTTACACCATCTTTGGTGATACGCGGTGCGCCAAAAGATTTATCAAGTACCACATTGCGACCCTTAGGGCCCAAAGTGACTTTTACAGCGTCGGCCAGAATGTTCACGCCGTTCAACATACGATTGCGTGCGCTTGTACCGAATTGGACGTCTTTAGCAGCCATTATGCTTGCTCCTTGTCGTCTGAATTAAAATTAGCAAAAGTGACCTAGGCAATAATGCCCATAATGTCGCTTTCTTTCATGATCAGCAGCTCTTCACCGTCAAGGGTGATTTCAGTGCCAGACCATTTGCCGAACAGGATTTTATCCCCGGCTTTGACGTCCATCGAGACGCGCTTGCCATCTTCGTCGCGGGCACCAGCCCCAACAGAGATAATTTCGCCCTCGGCAGGCTTTTCTTTTGCGCTATCGGGAATAATCAGCCCGCCAGCAGTTTTTTCGTCGCCTTCAGTGCGGCGAACCACGACACGGTCATGCAATGGTGTGAATGCCATTTGTGAGCGCTCCTCGTTCAGGGTTACATTTGCTGTTAGCACTCAAGTCAGTTGAGTGACAACGAAACGGATTTAGGGATGTTGAACGTGTTAGTCAACCGCCCCTATCAGCAAATTTAATCCAACCCTTGCCACGAATTCGCCTACAAATACCTGCATAGAGTTCCGAACAACTTTTTCAGGTGGTTAAATTGGTCCGTTTCCTACTTTCAGCATTGCTGATTTCCTTCGCATCCACCGCAAGCGCGGAATGCATTGGCGAAAATATCCTCAACACCATGCCTAAAGAGGATCGTGAACTGGTTGAGGCTTTGGCCGCTAATACCCCCTACCCCGAGGGCAACCTTTGGCTGGCGAAAAAAGGCAACAGCGCGCTGCACGTGATCGGGACGATCCACATCTACACCCCCGGAATGAACAACCTGGTGGCGCACGCAACCCCTCTGGTGGAAAATGCTGACGGCGTGTTTTTCGAAATTCTAGCCGCCGAAGAAGACCGGATGAAGCAAATGATGCTGAGTGATCCGGAAATCGGGTTCATCGTTGATGGTCCCACACTGCCGCAATTGCTGAACAAAGACGAATGGGATTTATTGTCGTCCGAAATGAAAGCCCGCGGCGTTCCCGGGTTTTTGACGGCTAAAATGAAACCCTGGCAAATCGCGCTGACCCTGGGCGTGCCACCCTGCGCCATGGCTGATGTGGTCGAACAAAACGGCGTTGACTACCAATTACGCCGCTCGGCGCTGGCAGCTGATACCCCGATGTTCGCGCTGGATAACCTTGATGACCTGATGGAACTGCTGGCCGGCGGCACCATGGAAGAACAACTGGAAGACCTGCGCCTCGCTCTGCCAATGTTGCAGGATTCAACGCCGATGTTCGTCACGACGCTTGAAACATTTGTCAGCGAACGCAACGCCCTTGCATGGGAACTTGGCAAACATCTGGCCATTCAAAACGCAGGCGAAGCGGGTGAACGCCTGAAATCCGAATTTGAAGAGATGGAAGTCGAACTGTTGATAAACCGCAACTTGAAATGGATGGAAAAACTGCTCCCGGCAATCAGCGACGGCTCCTATGTCATCGCGGTAGGAGCGGCGCATCTGCCGGGGGAACAGGGCATCCTTAAGCTATTGGAAAATAACGGCTATACCCTGACCCCGGTGGTACACTAGTTTATTGGCCGATACGCCAGCAACCCTTCGCACCCCTTCGGTGTCACCTGATAAACACCAACCGACACCCGCTCAAACCAGCCATAATGGTCACTGGCCATGATCCTTGTGGCCACTTTCACACCTGTCGCATCCGCCACAACCGACCCCTTGCTGGCCCCGTTTTCCATCAGATACTCTGCGCACAATATTGCGTCTTGCCGATAAGCCGTTACCAACCCAACACGGGTCTGGCCGCCTGAATTCGGATCGCCCACACGACGCTGAAATTCCCGCAACAGACGACCCTTGCGCTTGGCTGATTTTACCGGCCGGTAAGGTGCCGGATCACAATGCGCCTCAACAAACCCATCCCGCAACCTGACACTCATCAACCCGATCCCAAGCCGGCGACACAGACGGGTATTGTCCTTCAGCGCCTTGGCAAACACCGCCCCCGTACTGCGCGGTACACAGATATAAACGTCGTCCGTCACGCCCTTGCGATCCACCGCCTGATGGAACAGCGACAGCGAAAACCCGACCTTTAGCTCGACGATCACCGGATTATCGCCGCCGCGCACCGCCATCACATCCACTGCACCTATCTCGGCCTTAACCTCATATCCCTGCCCTTCAAGGAAAGCCTTCACAGGGGGGTAAAGATCGGTTTCGCGAGGCTTTGTCATGGTTTGTTCCTAACAGCCCCACAGCGAACCTGCCACTCTTCCTTCCTTCGGCTGGTCCAATTGGATACGGCAGGATTAGTGTTCAGTTGGGTAAATTTGGCGGGGGTAAACTGCCCCCGCCTTTCGTGCTTTACCTTCCGCCTGTGCGCCCGGGAAAACGCAGTGGCTTTCCGCCCCTGCGCTGCTGGTGTCGGGCATTTTGATTTGGCAAATTGCGCAAACCTTTACGCCCGGCCACAGCGGGCCTTTTAGCGGGCAAAATTATTTTGGCCGTGCGCCGGCCTTGCCCATTTTCAGGGTTGTCTGTCTTCTTTGGCATTTGGTGCCTCGTGATCTGAATGGATATTGGGCCAATTCATGGCCGCGATGACCTGCATCAGCAGGATCAGATATTCTGGTCCATTGTTAGATTACTCCTTCTGAAAGGGTGTCCCAAAGGAACAAAGTCAGTGTGCGGTCTAAGCCTGATAGTCCATTGTCTGTGCACTCCTCTTCAGATGAAAACAGCATAGAGGGACATGAAACCAAGTCAATACAGCGTTGCGGAAAGTACGGGTGACAAGCGCCCGCTGCCCCCCTATAAGACGGCAAATTTCACCCGAATTTACGGACACCCCAATGATCAAGATATTCGGCCACCTTGGCCCCGACACTGACGCAACTTGTTCCGCCCTGATCTGGGAATGGTACCTGAAAGACGTGCAAGGCAAAAAAGCGCAGGCTTTCGTGCAAGAACCGCCAAATACCGAAGCCGTGTTCGTACTGAATCACTGGGGCGTTGATATGCCTGACACCCTTGGTCCGTTGAAAGAGACGGATGAAGTCGTGATCGTTGACACCAACAACCCCGGCGAATTGCCGGGAAACGTAAACGAAACCCACATCGCCGAAGTGATTGACCACCACCAACTGTCAGGTGGGCTGAAAACCAAGGGCCCGATCAAATTCACCATCCGCCCGGTTGCCGCCACTGCCACGGTGATGAGCTGGCTGATCGGGCGCGACATGGCGCGTATGCCGGATCAGATCAAGGGGCTGATGTTGTCTTGTGTGTTATCAGACACGCTTGAATTCCGCTCGCCCACCACCACACCGACCGACCGGGCACTGGCAGAGCGACTGGCGGGGGAACTGAACATCAACATCGCCGACTACGCCGCGCAAATGTTCGCCGCAAAATCTGATGTATCTGCCTTCTCAGACGCGGAACTGTTGAAAATGGATTCCAAGATATTTGAAGTTGGCAATAAAAAACTGCGGGTCTCGGTTTTGGAAACCACTGCCCCGGCAATCGTGCTGGATCGCAAGGCAGCGCTGATCGCGACGATGCCCGAAGTCGCCGACAGTGACGGCGCCGATCAGGTGTTGCTGTTCGTTATCGACATCCTGAACGAAGAAGCCACCTTGCTAATTCCGAATGACACAGTGAAATCTATCGCTGAAATATCGTTTGGCGTTGCGGTTGATGGCGACGCGGTAATCTTGCCCGGTATAATGAGCCGAAAGAAGCAGATTGTTCCAAATCTGAAATATCAGGTCTAAAGTTCCTTTATGGGCGAGCATTTCAATAGTTTACTGCAAAAACTGCCGTCACTGGGTGAATTTTCCCGCACAGAGCTGATAACAGCGCCCTCACTATTAGAGAGATTGCCTAATCTTAGCGCCAGTTTGGGGGTGCAAATTGACGCCAAGCGCGACGATACACTGCCCCTTGCCATGGGCGGAAATAAGGTAAGGCAACTTGAATATTACCTTGGCCCAGCAGTCGATATGGGGGCCGACAGCATCCTGATCACCGGCGCAATTCAGTCCAATTTCATTCGCACCTGCGCTGCTGCTGCCCGGCGATTAGGTATGGACCCGATCTTACAAATGGAAGATCGCGTACCAAAGGATGACGCAATTTACCGAACCTCGGGCAATGTTTTACTAAGCACAATATTGGGCGCAGAAACGATACAGTTTCCGAGCGGCAATGACGAAGCCGCAGCCGATGCAAACCTGGATCGTATTGCCGATGCGATGCGCAATAAGGGCCGCAAACCATATGTCATCCACCTGGGAATTGAACATCCTCCTATAGGTGGTTTGGGCTATGCGGCAGCAGCCGTTGAAACCTGGCTGCAATATGAGGACATTGGCGTGTTGCCCGACCAAGTGGTCATACCCTCTGGCAGTGGCTTGACCCATGCCGGGTTTCTGGCTGGGGCAAGGGCGATAGGCTGGGATGTTTCGGTGTTGGGCATTTGCGTGCGCCGGGACGCCGACCAACAAAGGGCGCGGATTTTCCGGCGAAGCGTTGAAATTCTGGACATGCTGCGAAGTACCTACAAGATAACGGACACCGATATTCAGGTTAACGATGCCTGCCTTGCCCCCGGCTATGGGCTTATGAATCAAAAGGTTGGCAACGCGATAGGGCTGGCGGCGCAACAGGAAGCCTTGTTCCTTGACCCCGTTTATAGCGGGCGGGCCATGGCGGGGCTGATCAACCATATCAAGTCCGGCGTCATTGCTACGAATGACCGGGTGTTATTTCTACATACCGGTGGAACCCCCGCCATTTTTGCGTATCTTTCGGATATAACTGGGGCATTGGAATAGGTTGAATATGACACGGATAATTAATTCGCTCGCCGGAATTCAGGATCGCTATGACGCGCTCTATGTAGATCTTTGGGGGTGCCTGCATAACGGCCAGCGCCCGTTCCCGGATGCGGTAGTCGCTTTACGGAATTACCGCGCCAAGGGTGGTGTCGTTATGTTGCTCACCAATTCGCCGCGTCCGCGCCCTTCTGTGATTGTTCAGCTTGACCAGATCGGTGTACCCCATGACGCCTATGATGATGTTACTTCGTCGGGTGATGCATCACAGGCGGGGATGTTGGCGGGGCTTGTAGGTGAACGTATCTACCACATCGGCCCAGACCGGGACCTTGGGTTTTTCAATGAGTTAGACGGCGACCTTGATGCAAACCACATAAGCCGTGTACCTTTAGAACAGGCCGAGGGCATTATCTGTACTGGTCTGTTTAACGACCAGACTGAAGGGCCAGAAGACTACCGTGCGACACTGTTATTCGCAAAACAAAAGGGTTTGAAACTGCTCTGCACCAATCCTGATCTTGAGGTCGATTTTGGTGAAAAACGCATCTTTTGCGCGGGTGCGATTGCCGCGCTCTACACCGAAATGGGCGGCGAAAGCCTGTATTTTGGTAAACCCCATCCGCCGATCTATGACCTTGCGCGCAACCGATTGACGGCGTTGAAAGACGTGATGGATCATCGGATACTGTGCATTGGGGATGGTATCCGCACTGATATTCTGGGTGGCCTCGGCGACGGGCTCGATACACTGTTTATTACCGGCGGGTTGGCAGCGGCTGAATTTGGCGACGATCCGCTGAACCCTGACGCGGCGGCGTTGCAGGCGTTCTATGACCGCGAACAGATATCACCAACCATGGCGATCACCGGGCTTCGTTAGCGCCAGCACAGGATCGACAAAGCAATATAATTGCGCCTGATTGTTTCTTTTTGTAAATATATTACCGAACCGATTGCCCTGCACCCTGCGAATAGCTATGCTGCACCGCAACATAAACCCTTGGGATTCGAGAGCAATGCTGGATAACCTGTCGCGCGGCACCATTTGTATCGAAGACATCGAAATCGGCATGTCCCGGCACCTGCGAAAACAGGTAACCGATCGGGATATAGAGCTTTTTGCCGAAATCTCGACCGACCATAACCCGGTGCATCTTGATGACGATTACGCCCGCAACACCATATTCGAAGGCCGCATTGCCCACGGCATGTTAACAGCCGGGCTGATTTCCGCAGTCATCGGTGAACAACTGCCGGGCCACGGTACGGTCTATCTGGGGCAAACCCTGAAATTCATGGCCCCGGTCCGCCCTGGCGACATGGTTTACACCGAAGTCAAAGTCATCAAAATTGATCACGCGCGTCGCCGTGTAAGCCTTGAATGTCACTGCGCTGTGGGGGATACAATCGTGCTGAAAGGTGAGGCGCTGGTTCTGGCACCAAGCCGTAAATTTGACTGATCGCGGGTCCGCCCCGCAGGGGTAAGATGCGAACACTATCCTTCTGGAACGGCCTGAAAAATGATGATCGAGGTGCAAGTGCAGCGATTGGTAATTTCGACGGCGTTCACCTTGGCCACCAATCCGTCATCGATATTGCAAGGGCCAAGGCGCTTGAAACGTCCGCCCCCCTTGGCATTGTCACGTTTGAACCGCACCCACGCGAATTTTTTGCCCCCAAAGCACCGCCATTCCGACTGATGAACGCGGAAACCCGCGAACATCGCTTCGAAAAACTCGGGGTCGACCGGCTGTACCAACTGTCGTTCGATGCCGTGCTTGCCAGCCTGACAGCCGAAGAGTTCGCGCGCGAAGTAATCTCGGATGGTCTGGGTCTGTCACATGTCGTGGTTGGCGCAGATTTCCAGTTTGGTAAAGATCGCGGAGGCACAGTTGAAGACCTGAAAGTATTTGGTAAATCAATGGGTTTCGGCGTCACCATCGCGCCCCTGATCAAAAACGGCGACACCGAGATATCATCCACCGCCATCCGCAACGCCCTGTCCGAGGGCCGCCCCCGCGACGCCGCCACCATGCTTGGCCACTGGCACCGAATTGATGGCGAGGTCTACGGCGGTGATCAGCGTGGGCGTGAACTGGGCTATCCGACGGCCAACATGTCGGTAAACCGGCTGCACACACCAAAATTTGGCGTCTACGCAGTCAAGGCAACGGTCCTGACCGGCCCCCACGCCGGCGAATATAATGGTGCATCTTCCGTCGGCGTTCGGCCTACTTTCGGCGAAAACAAACCTAACCTTGAAACCTTCCTGTTCGATTTCTCTGCTGATCTTTACGGCGAACATTTGTCAATTGCATTCGTTGAATATCTGCGCCCCGAGTTGAAATTTGATAACGTCGAAGAGCTGGTCAAACAGATGGATCAGGACTGCACCCGCGCGCGCGAAATCCTGGGCGCGGTCTAGGGCGTGGCTGACCTGATTGAACGCAAGGGGCTGCGCGAAAAATTCTGGGAAAAACTGCCGCTGAAAAACCTAACCCCGAAGGAATGGGAAGCCTTGTGCGACGGTTGCGGCAAGTGCTGCCTGAACAAACTGGAAGACCCGGATACCGGTGAGGTCGCCCTGACCCGCATTGCCTGTCGCCTGCTGGACAATGAAACCTGCCAGTGCGGTCAATACGATATTCGCAAGCAATTGGTGCCGGAATGTATCGTTATGAAACCAGATAATATCGCCGAATACGCCTATTGGCTGCCCGCGACCTGCGCTTACAAATTATTGTGGGAAGGCAAGGCTTTATACAACTGGCATCCTTTGATATCCGGGGACAGCGAAACGGTTCACAGGGCCGGAATATCGGTTCAGGGCCGGACATTACCCGAGTTCGAGATCCCTGAAGAAGACTGGGAAGATTACATAATTGAGGAAACCATCTGATGTTTTTTGCCTCTGATAACAGTGCCCCCACCCACCCTAAAGTGCTGGAGGCGGTGATACGTGCCAATGAAGGTTACGCTATGCCATACGGCGCTGATCCGATTATGGATCAGGTGCGCGCACAGATCCGTGACATCTTTGAAGCGCCCGAAGCGGCTGTCTACCTTGTCGCCACCGGCACCACCGCGAATGTGTTGTCGCTGGCCAGTTATGTGCAACCTTGGCAGATAATCTATTGCCACAGTGCATCCCACATCCAGATGGACGAATGCGGCGCGCCGGAGTTTTACACAGGTGGTGCGAAACTTGTTCTGCTGGACGGGGATGACGCCAAGTTCAGCGCCGAGACGTTGAAAGAAGCCGTTGAAACCACACCGCAAGGTTTTGTGCATTCGGTGCAGCGCGGTGCTGTGTCGATCACCAATGCTTCGGAGGCCGGGGCAATTTATACCCCCGCAGAGGTCCGCGCGATCTCTGACGTTGCCAAGGCCCACGACTTGCCGGTCCACATGGATGGCGCGCGATTTGCCAATGCACTGGTGGCGGCCAATTGCACACCCGCTGAGATGACATGGAAAGCGGGCGTTGACGTGCTGTCCTTTGGCGGCACCAAAAACGGGTTGATGGGGGTTGAAGCAGTGATCCTGTTCGACCCGGATAAAGCATGGGAATTTGAGCTGCGCCGCAAGCGCGGCGGTCATCTGTTTTCCAAACACCGCTATTTGTCAGCGCAAATGCAGGCCTATCTGAGCGACGATCTGTGGCTGGAAATGGCGCAATCCGCCAACCATGCCGCCAAACGGCTTAGTCAGGGCATCACCACCATTCCCGGTGCCTCACTGATGCACCCGACGCAGGCAAACGCCGTGTTTGCCAGTTGGCCCCGCATTGGCCACAGGTCCGTGCAAAATGCAGGGGCTGCCTATTACTTCTGGCCGCATGATTGTTCCCTGGATGGCGCGGATGATGAAATGCTATCAGCAAGGCTGGTCTGTAGCTGGTCCACGACGGATGACGATGTGGATCGGTTTCTTGAGTTGATTCAGACCTAATCGACTGGAATTCCATCCCAAAATTCACGTATCGCTTTTGCAACCTGCACTGGGTGGGTGATTGTCACCATGTGGCGGGCATCATCCAGTGTGAGGCGTTTTGCATTTGCGAACCTCCCCAGCAGCCGTGTTTGAATAGCATCAATTACCGGTGGTGATTTAACGCCATCCATCAGCAGTACCGGGATATCAAGCTTTTCCAGCCGCCCCGGTGCCAGAACCCCTGCGGGATCATCGCAAATCGCCCCGGCATGGGCCGAAATCAGATGAATGCGCTTAACTGCCGATGCTCGCTGTTTTTCACCCTGCTCCTGCCATGGGGTTCCGTCGCCCCATAACCGGGTAAATTCGCAGGTGGCGCGTTCTAATTCACCAGCTTCCATTGCGTGAACAAATTTCTGAAAATCCTGTTCGTGTTCATCAAACGCATCGGTTCCGCGAACGGCTGCAAAATAGACGGGCTCAATCAATGTCAGGCTGCGCACCAGACCCGGATTTTCCACTGCCAGCCGCAGCGCCACCGTCGCCCCGAAAGAATGGCCAACCAGGTCGAACGGAGCATTAAGAAAATCTTTGGCCATGGCGGTGCAAATTGTCTGATATTCACCGCGCCCATCCCAATCACCGCTTTTCCCGTGGCCCGGCAAATCAAAACTGGTAAATGTCGCGGCTTCACTCAGCTGCTCAATCACCCCGTTCCACGTCCGCTGATTGGCGAGCGAACAATGGATCATCAACGCTTTACGCGCGCCATTGCCATTCACTGACCAATTGGTCGCAAATCCGCCGCGCTGATCAATTGGCACTAAAGTTCCCCCGCCAGAACCATATCCAGATCACTCAGCCGATCCTGACCCCAGAACCGCTGATCTGTGTCAGTGATGTAGAACGGCGCGCCAAATACACCCCGGTTTACGGCCTCTTCCTGATTGGCGGCATATGTTTCAGCCCCCGCTAACATTCCACTATCCGCCAAACCCGGATCGAAACCCGCGCCTGCCAAGCAGCCCCGGATCACATCGTCCTGCGCGATGTCTTTTTCCTCCGCCCAACACGCCGCGGTCAATGAATGAACCAAATTTCCCATATTACCCCCGCCCGCATTCTGGGCTGAAATTATCGCATAGGCCGAAGGGGCCGCGTTGGTCGGCCAAAAGGCCGGTTTAACATTCAGCTTCAACCCGGTTTTCTTTGATTGCCGCGCCAAATCCAGCGCCCGGTATTCCTGACGACTGGGGTGCCTTTCCTTGGGCGGTATCCCACCCGTACGCCCGAACAGAGCAATTACATCCAAAGGTTTGTAAACCACCCTCGCGCCGTGTTTCTGCGCAATCGCCTCTAGCCGCCCGCCGGCAAGGTAGGTATAGGGCGACAGTGTCGTAAAAAAGTAATCTATATGGGTCATTTGGCGCTTCTCCACTACATGCTGTTTGCAGAATCGTAACGTGGTGGTAAGCGGTGTCAACGCACTTTGATTCTTCCTTTGAAACCAGGGAATGCTGCCATGCTCACACAGACCGAACCGAAACTTATTTCGGGGAATGCTAACCGCCCACTTGCTGAATCGATGGCCCGCCGGATGTCGAATTATCGTGGCGCAAAAATAGGTCTGGTTGAAGCGCGGGTCGAACAGTTCAACGATCAGGAAATATTCGTTGAAGTGTACGAAAATGTCCGGGGTGAGGACATGTATATCATCCAACCCACTTCAAACCCGACCAACGACAACCTGATGGAACTGCTAATCATCTCTGACGCGCTGCGCCGGTCATCTGCGGCCCGGATTACGGCCGTCATTCCCTATTTCGGCTACGCCCGTCAGGATCGACGTACCAAAGCCCGTACCCCGATTTCTGCCAAACTTGTCGCAAATCTGATTGTTGAAGCCGGGATTGAACGGGTTTTAACCATGGACCTGCACGCCGCGCAAATTCAGGGGTTCTTTGATATTCCAGTAGACAACCTTTACGCTTCGCCGGTGTTTGCGCTGGATATTGAACACCACTTTAAGGGCAAAAAAGACAACCTGATGATTGTCTCGCCTGATGTCGGTGGTGTGGCGCGCGCGCGAGAACTGGCAAAACGGATCGGTTGCCCGCTGTCGATCGTGGATAAGCGCCGTGGCGCGCCCGGTGAGATCGAAGCAATGACGGTGATTGGCGATGTGAAAGGCAAGTGCTGCGTCATCGTAGACGACATCGTCGATACCGCCGGGACACTTTGTAAGGCCGCTGAAGTTTTGATCGAACAGGGTGCGAATGAAGTTCATTCCTACATCACCCACGGCGTTCTATCCGGCCCGGCTGTGGATAGGATCACCAAATCGGTGATGAAAAGCCTAGTGATTACGGACTCAATCCAACCAACCAAGGCCGTCAAAGCTACTAAAAATATCCGGATCGTTCCAATTGCGCCGATGTTCGGGCAGGCCCTGTTAAACATCTGGAATGGCACCAGCGTTTCATCGCTGTTTGATCACACGACATTGGCCCCGCTTTACGGCGGGCAATACGGCGACGACTAGATCAGTCGACTTCCCAATATTCTTCATCGGCCAGTTCACCGATAGACAACCAGTTGGCGCGAACCCTTGCAATCCGGGTATCGCCCCAGGTTTGGAACAATATGGTGAACCCGGCTTCCGTAATGTCCGTCGCGGATACATCGGCGCGGGTGTTGGTTTTCTGGTCCAGATCCCACATCGTCAAGGACACCTGAACGCTTGGAATTTCCCTGTAAGGTTCGCTGAATTTGACCGGCGTTTTTAGTTTTCGCGGACCTTCGCCAGTCCACATTGCGCCGCCTTCCTCAAAATCGGAAAACAAAACGATTGATCCTTCATCTATGCCAATCAGATCACTCTTCAGTCGTTTCATGGTTAATCCCACTGCAGGTAATTCAAAGCACTATTACAACGTCCCAAACCAAAAGGCCCCGGAAAACGGGACCTTTTCTACAAATTTTCCAACATGCGCTTTTAGCGAGCAGTAAGACCCAAGGTTTCCGCAACTGCCGCCATATCGGCAGCCAGTTTCACCGCTGCATCCATGTTTTCTGGTGTTGCAGCGTCACGCGCTTCATTGGCCTCGGCCATTAAACCGTCAAGCAGCTCTTGAGTTACTTCATCGCGTGGTACCGCGTGTTCAGCCAACACAGATGTACTGGTTGCGGTGATTTCTGCAAATCCACCTGTTACCAGATATTCCTGATCACCCTCAGCACTGACAACACTCAGCACACCGGGGCGCAGGCTGGTGATGGTTGGGGCATGATCAGGCATCGCCGTCATATCCCCTTCCGAACCAGGTATCTGCACTTCGCTCGCCTGAACCGACGCGAGTTTGCGCTCGGGCGAGACCAGATCAAATTGCATCGTATCGGCCATGTCGGCCCCCTTAGTTTAAGCGGCGTCTGCGGCCATTTTTTCGGCTTTGGCAACAACTTCGTCGATGCCGCCAACCATGTAAAATGCGCCTTCAGGCAGGTGGTCATACTCACCGGCCACAACCGCCTTGAACGAAGAAATTGTATCTTCCAGTGCAACCTGCTTGCCGTCGGAACCAGTGAACACCTTCGCGACGTCAAAAGGCTGCGACAGGAAACGCTGGATTTTACGGGCGCGGGCGACCGTCAGCTTATCTTCCTCTGACAATTCATCCATGCCAAGAATTGCAATAATGTCCTGCAAGCTCTTGTAACGCTGCAGGATACCCTGAACGTCACGGGCAACGCCGTAATGTTCTTCACCCAATACGGCAGGGTCCATCAGGCGGGATGTGGAATCCAGCGGATCAACCGCCGGGTAAATACCCAGTTCGGAAATCGCACGGGACAGCACCGTTGTCGCATCAAGGTGGGCAAATGAGGTTGCCGGTGCCGGGTCAGTAAGGTCATCCGCAGGCACATAGACCGCCTGCACGGATGTGATTGAACCGGCTTTTGTTGAGGTAATGCGTTCCTGCATCTGGCCCATGTCGGTGGCCAGTGTTGGCTGGTAGCCCACAGCGGACGGGATACGGCCCAGCAGAGCGGACACTTCGGAACCGGCCTGGGTAAAGCGGAAGATGTTATCAACGAAGAACAAAACGTCAGCGCCGGTTTCATCGCGAAACTGCTCAGCCAATGTCAGGCCAGACAGGGCAACCCGCATACGCGCACCGGGGGGTTCATTCATCTGGCCATAGACCAATGCAATCTTGGATTTTTCCAGATCGTCAGGAACGATAACACCGCTTTCGATCATTTCGTGGTAAAGGTCGTTACCTTCACGGGTTCGTTCACCGACACCGGCGAACACCGACACACCCGAATGCACTTTGGCGATGTTGTTGATCAGTTCCATGATCAAAACGGTTTTACCAACACCAGCACCACCAAACAGGCCGATCTTGCCGCCCTTGGTATAAGGGGCCAGCAGGTCAACAACCTTAATCCCGGTCACCAAAATTTCAGACTCAGTCGCCTGATCCTGAAATGCTGGCGCGTCCTGATGGATTGCGCGGCGCTCTTTGGTTACTACCGGGCCCTTTTCGTCAACCGGTTCACCGATCACGTTCAGGATCCGTCCAAGGGTGGCCGAGCCGACAGGCATCGAAATTGGTGCGCCAAGGTTTATCACTGGTGCGCCACGAACCAGACCTTCGGTCCCGTCCATCGCAATACAGCGAACAGTGTTTTCGCCCAGATGCTGGGATACTTCCAGGATCAGCTTCTTGTCGTTATTGACAGTTTCCAGAGCGTTCAGAATTTCAGGAAGGATATCCTCAAACTGAACGTCCACAACAGCGCCAATCACCTGTGTGACTTTGCCGGTTGCTTTCGCTTTTGCCATGTTTTTTCTCCGGTTGTTCTACTAAAGCGCTTCAGCGCCCGAGATAATTTCGATGAGTTCGTTGGTGATCACGGCTTGGCGTGAACGGTTATATTCAATCGTCAGCTTATCAATCATTTCGCCAGCATTGCGGGTCGCGTTATCCATCGCAGACATCCGCGCGCCCTGCTCGGATGCGCCATTTTCCAGCAGTGCGGAAAATAGCTGCGTTGCAACACCACGAGGCAATAGATCGGCCAGAATTTCTTCTTCATCCGGCTCGTAGTCATACACGGTCGCGGCGGTGTCGCCTTCTTCGGTTTCAAACTTGGCTGGAATGATCTGCAAGGCAGTCGGTATCTGGCTTATCACCGATTCAAACTGGCTGAAAAAGATTGTGGCGACGTCGAATTCACCGCCCTCATAGCGCGCCAGTATGCCCCTGGCGATGTCTTGGGCGTTTTTGTAACCAACGCGCTTCACTTCGGTCATATCGACGTGGTCGATAAAGGTATCACCGAAATCACGCTTGATCTGATCGCGGCCTTTTTTGCCAACGGTCACGATTTTCACGGTTTTACCGGCGGCCACCAGTTCATTAGCCTTAGCACGCGCCATTCGCACGATGGATGAATTAAATCCACCACAAAGGCCACGTTCGGACGTCATCACAACCAGCAATTGCACCTGATCGCTACCCGTGCCTGACAACAGTTTTGGCGCACTTTCAGAACCACTGGCCGCAGCCGAAAGCCCCGCCATCACGGCGTTAAACCGTTCAGCATATGGGCGACCAGCCTCAGCAGATTCCTGCGCGCGCCGAAGTTTCGCCGCGGCAACCATCTGCATGGCTTTGGTGATCTTCCGTGTCGAAGTGACACTGTCGATCCGGTTTTTCAGGTCCTTTAGGTTAGGCATATCCCTGTCCCTCCTGGTCCTAGTTTAGGCGAAATCAGCGGCGAATTCGTCGAGCGCCGACTTGATGCTGGCTTCCAGTTCACCTTTGATCTTGCGGTCATTCTTGGTGATGTCATCCAGCAATGCGCTGTGCTTGGAACGCAGGTGATTCAGCAGACCATCTTCAAAGTGGCCAACCTGATTTACCCGGATACCGTCGAGATACCCGTTTGTACCTGCGAAAATCACGCAAACAATCTCAGCGTTGGTCAGCGGCGAATACTGTGCCTGCTTCATCAGTTCAGTCAAACGCGCACCGCGGTTCAACAGGGCCTGCGTGGCGGCATCCAGATCGGAACCAAACTGAGCAAACGCGGCCATTTCGCGGTACTGCGCCAGCTCCAGCTTTACTGGACCCGCAACAGATTTCATCGCATCAGTTTGGGCGGATGAACCAACCCGTGACACGGAAAGACCCGTATTAACCGCCGGGCGGATACCCTGATAGAACAGCTCAGTTTCAAGGAAAATCTGACCGTCCGTGATCGAAATCACGTTCGTTGGAATAAACGCGGAAACGTCACCGCCCTGAGTTTCAATGATCGGCAGAGCTGTCAGCGAGCCGGAACCAAAATCCTCATTCAGCTTCGATGAGCGTTCCAGCAGGCGAGAGTGCAGATAGAACACGTCACCCGGATAAGCTTCACGGCCCGGTGGACGACGCAGCAGCAGTGACATCTGGCGATAGGACACGGCCTGCTTTGACAAATCATCATAGATGATCAGCGCATGGCGGCCGTTGTCGCGGAAATGTTCCGCCATCGACGTCGCGGCGTAAGGGGCCAGAAACTGCAACGGTGCAGGGTCAGACGCGGTTGCGGCAACGACGATGGAATAGGCCATCGCGCCGGTTTCTTCGAGCTTCTTAACCAACTGTGCAACGGTTGAGCGTTTCTGCCCAATCGCCACGTAGACACAATACAATTTTTTGTATTCGTCATCGCCAGCCGCTTCGTTGGAAGTTTTCTGGTTCAGGATCGTATCCAGCGCCACAGCCGTTTTACCGGTCTGGCGGTCGCCAATGATCAGTTCGCGCTGACCACGGCCAATCGGGATCATCGCGTCAACTGATTTCAAGCCAGTTGCCATAGGTTCATGCACCGACTTACGCGGGATAATGCCTGGCGCTTTTTGGTCAGCAATTGCTCGCTTTTTGGTCTTGATCGGACCCTTGCCGTCAATCGGGTTGCCCAGACCATCAACAACGCGGCCCAGCAGCTCGTCCCCTACTGGAACGTCCACAATTGAGTTGGTGCGCTTAACGGTATCGCCCTCTTTGATGTCACGGTCCGAACCGAAAATAACAACACCGACATTGTCTGTCTCAAGGTTCAGCGCCATGCCCATGATGCTGCCGGGGAACTCGACCATTTCACCGGCCTGAACACTGTCCAGCCCGTAAACGCGCGCGATACCATCGCCAACTGACAGAACCCGGCCAACTTCAGCGACTTCCGCCTCTTGGCCAAAATTCTTGATCTGCTCTTTAAGGATCGCAGAAATTTCTGC